>Ga0102924_1000131_pt1 | contig 88449 bp, 82 predicted proteins | sample PaiPotPPM11metaG_FD_80116 | JGI IMG/M metagenome (GOLD analysis project Ga0102924, IMG submission 80116) | Iron sulfur acid spring bacterial and archeal communities from Banff, Canada, to study Microbial Dark Matter (Phase II) - Paint Pots PPM... ...
GGTGTTCGGCGAAAAGGATTACCAGCAGCTCAAGGTCGTGACGCGGCTGGCGCGCGACCTTGGGCTCAAAACCCGTATCGCCGGCGCGCCGATTGTGCGCGAGGCGGACGGTCTGGCGCTGTCCTCGCGCAACCGCTACCTGTCGCCGAGGGAGCGCGAGGCGGCCCCGGCGCTTTACCGCGTCCTGAAGGACTGCGCGGCCAAGATTGCGGCCGGCCGGCCGCTTGCCGATGTCCTCAGTGCGGGCCGCGCGGCGATCACGCAGGCTGGCTTTGCGCTCGATTACTTCGAGGCCCGCCACGCCGATACGCTCGCGCCGCTTGCCACCGCGAAAGACGGGCCGATCCGCCTTCTGGTCGCAGCGCGGATCGGGGGGACGCGGTTGATTGATAATGTTGGGGTGTAGAGGGCGGGTGCCAACACGAACATGCCCGCCTCAGGGGCGGGCATGTCAAAGATTGGGCGGATTGACCTTGGGGCGCCCAGCCCGCTCAAGGGGTCTTTTGCTTGCGACAAGCGACCACCTCTCGTTTCGCTACAAAACAGCGTGTAGCATAGCCCCGCCATTTTTACAATCGTCTTGCGGAATTTCGTCATGCGTATCCTTGGCCTCGACATCGGCACGACATCAATCGGCTTTGCTCTTATTGACCTCGACAAGTCACGCAACGCTGGCGGTATTCTTCGCCTCGGCGTTCGCATCTTCCCCGAAGCCCGCGATCCCGATGGAACGCCGCTCAACCAGCAGCGCCGCGCTAAGCGCATGATGCGCCGGCAATTGCGTCGCCGCCGCGAACGGCGGCGTTCGCTCAATGAATTGCTGGCGTCGAGTGACCTGTTGCCGGCCTACGGCGGCGACCAATGGCGGGAAGTGATGAAGCTCGATCCCTATGTGCTACGTGCCAAGGGCTTATCCGAACCACTCACGCCGCACGAACTCGGCCGCGCGTTGTATCACCTTTCCAAACGCCGCCATTTCAAGGAACGCGATCTCGCGGAAATCGGAGAAAGCAAAACAGCACCGGACGGCGAAGAAACGGTCGCCGCCAAGCCGCACGGCAAAACCAAGGCCGCGCCCAAGGACAGCGAACCAAACGACGAGGCAAAATCGACAGAGGCGCGCAAACACTTTGTCGCCGAGTTGAAAGCCTCGGGGCAAACGCTTGGACAAGCGCTCGCCGCCCGCTCGCCGGACGCCAAGCGGCGCGGTGAACATGCGACGCGGGGGATTGTCGAGGAAGAATTCTCCCGCCTCGTCGCCGCGCAGGAGCGGCATCACGCGGTTCTGCGCGATGCGGCTTTTCCCGGCACGGTGCATGAAGCGATCTTCGCGCAGCGCCCGGTGTTCTGGCGCAAATCGACGCTCGGAAAATGCCGCTTCGTTCCGGACGCGCCGCTTTGCCCGAAAGGCTCGTGGCTGTCCCAACAGCGCCGCATGCTGGAGAAGGTCAACAATCTGGCGCTGCTCGGCGGCAACGCGCGGCGGCTCGAACCGGAAGAACGTAACGCCATTCTCGCGACGCTCCAGACACAAAAGTCCATGAGCTGGTCGGGTGTGCGCGACGCGCTCAAGCCCATTTTCAAGGCGCGAGGCGAAGGCACGAAAACGCTGCATTTCAATCTGGAGACCGGCGACGAGAAAGGCGGCCTGAAAGGCAACGTCGTCGAGGCCGATCTCGCCAAGGTCTTTGGGGCGCGCTGGAAGCACCATCCGCGCAAGGACGACTTGCGCGCATTCGTTCCCGAGGCGCTGTGGCAGGCGGACTACGGGGAGATCGGAACGCAGCGCGTTGTCATCCGACCGGAGAAGGAGCGCGCATCGCGGCGCGAGGTTTTGGCGCGGCGATTAATTGAGGATTTCGGCGCCAACGAGGCCGAGGCGGCCGCCATCGTCAAGCTGCACTTCCCGCAAGGCTGGGAGCCCTTTTCGACCGAAGCGCTGCGGCGCTTCCTGCCGAAGCTTGAGGAACGCAATCGCTTCGGCGAATTCGTCCGCTTCGGCGAACTCGTCAATGGCCCGGACTTCGAATCGTGGCGCAACGAGAATTTCCCCCAGCGCGAGCAGCCGACGGGAGAAATTCTCGACCGCCTGCCGAGCCCGCGCGGCGACGCCCGCGCGACGCCCGAACAACGCGACGAGGCGCGGCGTATCGCGGGCGTGCGCAACCCGACTGTGGTTCGCGTGCAGAACGAGATGCGCAAGGTCGTCAACAATCTCATCGGTCTTCATGGCAAGCCGGACCTGATCCGCGTGGAACTGGCGCGGGACGTTGGCAAGTCCAAGCGAGAGCGTGAAGAGATCAGCGCCGGGATGCGCAAGAAGGAAGGCTTACGGAAGAGGGCACGCGCTGATCTGATCGCCAACGGAGTCGCCGATCCGAAGGACCCCGACATTGAAAAATGGCTGCTATGGACCGAAAGCGGCGAGCGATGCCCCTACACCGGCGACGAAATCGGCTTCGCGGACCTCTTCAGCGGCAACCCGCGCTTCGAGGTTGAGCACATCTGGCCACGCTCGAAATCACTCGACAATTCGCTGCGCAACAAGACGCTGTGCCGTAAGGACGTGAATCTCGCCAAGGGCAATCGCATTCCGTTCGAGTTTTTCCGCGGGCGGCCCGATGACTGGCAGGCGGCGAAGGATCGCGTCTGGAAAATGACCGGCAAGGATCGGATGACGGAAGGCAAGGCGAAGCGCTTTTGCGCCGAGGCGATGCCCGACGATTTCGCCAGCCGCCAGCTCAACGACACCGGCTATGCCGCGCGGCAGGCGATGGCGTTTCTCAAGCGGCTTTGGCCGGATGTGGGGGCGACGGCGCCGGCGAACGTGCAGGCGGTGACCGGTAAGGTGACCGCGCAATTGCGCCGGCGCTGGGGCCTCAACCATATTCTCGCCGACGACGGCGAGAAGACCCGTGATGATCATCGCCATCATGCCATCGACGCCCTCGTCGTCGCTTGCGCCGATGGCGGCTATACAATGAAATTGTCGCGCTATTTCGAGGCGGAAAGCGAGTATCAAAGGGGACGTGGCGCCAAGCCCTCGGACGCCATCGTCGATCCACCCTGGGCGAACATCCGGGCCGACACCGAGCGCGCCGTGGCCGGGATTGTTGTATCGCATCGCGTGCGCAAGAAGGTTTCTGGGCCGCTACATAAGGATACGACCTACGGCGACACTGGCATTAACAAAGTAACCAACAACGCGACCTATCGCCAGTTCGTCACGCGCAAGGCAGTTGAGCGCCTTTCCCAAGGTCCGAAAAAAGGCAAACCACCGACCGATGCACCTCACGCCGCCGTCGTTGAATGGCTATTGAAAGGCGAAGTCGGAGATATTGTCGATCCTCACGTTCGAAAAACTGTCGCCGAATGGGTTGCGTCACATGGCGGCGATCCAAAAAAAGCGTTTCCGACCTTTCCACGCGTCAGCGAAGGCGGCCCGGAAATCCGAAAAGTTCGTTTGCACAGCAAGCAGCAACTCGCGTTGATGGCGCGCGTCTCAACAGGCTATGCCGATCTTGGAAACAACCATCACATCGCAATATACCGGTTGTTAAATGGTAAAATCGACTTCGAGGTCGTCAGCCTATTTGACGCAGCGCACCGGCTGATAAAAGGCGAGCCCGTTGTGCGGCGAACGCGTACTGATGGCGCAACATTCTTGATGTCGCTTTCTACCGGAGATACCATCAGGTTTTCAAAGAACAAATCCGAACTAGAAACATTATGGCATGTTCAAAAAATTGCGAGCAAGGGTCAGATTTCTCTGCTTGAATTGAGCGACGCTTCGCGGGACGAAAGAACACTGTTCGAACCAATGGTCGGCGGACTCTTGTCCCGAAGTGCCGTAAAAATATCGGTTGATCCCATCGGTCGAATCCGACCAGCTAACGATTGATCTACCCGTGCTGCGAAAGACCATCGAAATCGCAACGCCAGGCACCCGGCTCTCGGTCGCGCATCGCCAGCTTGTGATCGAGCGGCCCGAGCAGCCGAAAGCGACGACGCCGATCGAGGACATCGGTGTGCTGGTCGTAGACGACCGGCGCGCGATCTACACGCAATCGGTGTTCACCGAATTGCTGGCGGCGGGCGCGACCTTGATGGTGACGGGGCCAGACCATCTGCCGCTCGGTATGATGCTGCCGCTCGACGCGCACCACGTGCAAACCGCGCGGCACCGCGAGCAAGTCGAGGCGTCTGAGCCGATCCGCAAGCAAATCTGGCGCACCCTCGTGGCGGCAAAACTCAAGCAGCAAGGCTGCGTGCTCGATCATTTTTCACCCGGCTCAAACGGGCTTGCGGCCATGGCGAGCCGCGTGCGCTCTGGCGATCCTGATAATCTTGAGGCGCAGGGCGCGCAACGCTATTGGCCCTTGCTGTTCGGCAAGGAATTTCGCCGCGAGCGCGGCGCGGAGGGCGTCAATGCGCTACTCAATTATGGCTATGCAATCGTGCGCGCGGCGCTGGCGCGCGCTGTCGTCGCCAGCGGTCTCATTCCCTCGATCGGCGTCTTTCACAGGAATCGCGCCAATCCGTTCTGTCTCGCCGACGATCTCTTCGAGCCTTACCGCCCCTTCGTCGACTGGCGCGTCAAGCTGCTGACTCTCGAACGCGCGGAGACGCCATCGCTCGACGAGCGCCCCGTGCGTGCGGCGCTGCTGTCGCTATTCAACGAGACAGTCACGGTTGGCGATCGCAAATTGCCCTTGTTGCTGGCGTTGCAAGCGAGCACCGCTTCGCTCGCCCGCGCGCTCACCGGCGGCGACCGGACTCTCGCCCTGCCCGAGGGCCTGCCGCTCGGGCCAGACTTAACTCCGGAACCCGAGGACTGACGCAATGGCGCAGCCCCTCCGCGCGCCGGACCTGCCATGGGGGTGGCGCAGCATGTGGGTCATCTCCATGTTCGATCTGCCGACCGAGACGCGCGCCGCGCGAAAGGCCTACGCGCGCTTTCGCAAGGACTTGCTCGACGACGGCTTCACGATGATGCAATATTCGGTCTACTCGCGCCATTGCGCGTCGATCGAAAACGCCGACGCTCATGTCGGCCGCATGGGTCAGAAACTGCCGTCCGCCGGTGAAGTGCGATTCCTGACGATCACCGATCGGCAGTTTTCACGAATAAAGGTATTCTGGGGGAAAAAACGGACGAAAACCGAGACGGCACCGCCGCAACTGGAGCTTTTTTAATGATCCCATCGCCTGCTTTTTGTTATTTTTCAAGCAGTTACGATGGGGTCAGTGTAGCGAAACGAAAGACGGTCGCAAGCCGCAGCACCTATCACCGCATGGCATGTGCGATCGAGAGTGTAGCGAAACGAAAGACGGTCGCAAGCCGCAGCGACCTATTTGGACAGGAAGTTGCCCCTGCCAGTGTAGCGAAACGAAAGACGGTCGCAAGCCGCAGCCTGCTCGATGCCATCGACCAGGCGGTCAAGCAGTGTAGCGAAACGAAAGACGGTCGCAAGCCGCAGCCATTGCTTTGGCGCACGTCAGCTCGTGTTCGAGTGTAGCGAAACGAAAGACGGTCGCAAGCCGCAGCCGGTGCGCACTTTGAGCACCTGGCCGGACAAGTGTAGCGAAACGAAAGACGGTCGCAAGCCGCAGCAGCGTTGCTGTTGCGTCCTAACTGAGCCGGGAGTGTAGCGAAACGAAAGACGGTCGCAAGCCGCAGCAGCGCCATCCTGCTGGCGGGGTGCGCCGGGAAGTGTAGCGAAACGAAAGACGGTCGCAAGCCGCAGCATGACCGACCAGGACGAAAAAGACCTCGATAGTGTAGCGAAACGAAAGACGGTCGCAAGCCGCAGCCGGTATCGGTGACCGGCAATACCGGCTCGTAGTGTAGCGAAACGAAAGACGGTCGCAAGCCGCAGCTGGTGCAGGAACCATGCCGTGTTGTATTCGAGTGTAGCGAAACGAAAGACGGTCGCAAGCCGCAGCTCAACATCGTAGATGCCACCCTTGCCGGGAGTGTAGCGAAACGAAAGACGGTCGCAAGCCGCAGCGCCAATCGCTGGCGCCCTTGTAGGTCAGCCAGTGTAGCGAAACGAAAGACGGTCGCAAGCCGCAGCGGAAGCGCCGTGTGACAGTCCGTCGAGGACTGTCACACGGCGCTGCGCTTCGCGCTATGGCAGCCAAGATGATTCGCTTGGTCCGGCGGCTCGCGCCCCTCCCACCGCCCTTCGGGCGGTTCCCCCTCCCCGCTTCGCAGGGCGGGAGAATGCGCCTACTTCCCCCCGACCTTCATCGGATCCTTCACCGCGGGATAGGTCTCAAACTCCGTATTCCAGAGCTGTCCGCCGATCTTTTCCACCTTGCGAATATAGATGTTGCTGACGATGTCGCGGGTATCCGGATCGATCGAGATCGGGCCGCGCGGACTTTCCCAGGCCATGCCCTTCATCGCCGCCATGAGCGCGTCGCCGTCGGCATTGCCCGCGGTCTTCTTGAGCGCTTCATAGATGAGATGCATGCCGTCGTAGCCGCCGAGCGAGACGAAATCCGGCCGGAAGCTGTTGGCCTTCACGATCGACGCGACATAGGTCTTGTTGAGCGCGGAATTGTGCGCGGCGGAATAGGGCCCGGCGGTGATCATGCCGAGCATCTGATCGCCCATATCGTTCAAACTGTCGTCGGTGGTGAGGTCGCCCGGTCCGATGATCTTGATGCCGGACTTGGCAAGGCCGCGCTCGGCGAATTGCTTGGCGAAGATCGGCGCCTGCGTGCCGGGAAAATAGATGAACGCGGTGTCCGGCTTGAGGTCGGTGATGCGTTGCAGGAACGGCGCGAAGTCCGGGTTGGCCAGTGGAATTCGGATCGATTCGACGATCGCGCCGCCAACTTGAGTGAACCGGGTCTTGAACGCCGTCTCCGCCTCGACGCCGGGCGCCCATTCGTTGACCAGCGTCACGACGCGCTTGCTGCCGTTCTTGAAGGCCCACTCGGCCATGATCCAAGACTGCGGACTGAGAATAAAGCCGGCGCGCACGAAATAAGGCGACTTCGTGGTCGTGATCGAGGCGCCCGAGCTCATCACCAAGGTCGCCTTCTTGGCCTCGGTGACGAGCGGCGCGATCGCCAATGCGGTCGGCGTGATGCCGATGCCGAGGATATCGACTTTGTCGTTGACGATCATGTCCTGGATGATGCGGTGCGCGTTGTCGGCGACGCCGCCGTCGTCGCGCATGGTCAGCTCGATTTTGCGGCCGGCCACGGCGTCGCCGTGCTGCTGCATGTAGAGCCCAATCGCGGCCTTGAGCTGCCGGCCGACGGCGCTGAAGCCGGCCCCGGTCATCGGCATGCTCATGCCGATCTTAAGCACCGTGTCGGCGGCGGCGCGACGCGCCAGAACGCCGCTGGCGGCAGTGGCGGCGATGCCCTTGAGCACTGTTCTACGCAACATGTCGTTCCCTCCCTCTTATTTGTTCCCCTCCCCACAAGGGGGAGGGAGTAGAAAGTCACGCCGGTTCGAGATGCGGAATTTCAGGGCGCTCGCCGTGCGCCTTGCCGGTGATCGGGGGCCGCGGCAGGCGCGCCGTGCCGCTTTCCATGACAAAGGTGTGTTCAAGCGAATACCACGGCGGCGCGGCGTCGGCAGCCTGCGCGCACGGTTCATCGTGGCGGACGTAATTGCCGATCAAGTGGCGGGTGACGCCGAACTGCACGTCGGTTTCGATATGGCTGTCTTCGGGATCGTAGATTTGCGAGACCAGCGTCTTGAAGCCGGTTTTATAGACCAGGAAGTGCAGATGCGCGGGGCGCATATTGTGCCGTCCCGCGGCCCGCAACAGCTCACCGACCGGGCCGTCGACCGGGATCGGATAGCCGGCCGGCTTTACGCTGCGGAAGCTGATGCGGCCGCCGGCGTCCGTGGTGAACTTGCCGCGCAGATTCATATCGGCCTGAACGGGATCCTGGTTTTCGTAAAAGCCTTCGGGCGACGACTGCCAGATATCGACCTCGGCGCCTGCGATCGGCTTGCCCTTTGTGTCGTGGAACCAGGCATCGACGAAAAGCGTGGCACCCGGCGTCGGCGACCGCACAATCGAGGCGCCATTCTTGGTCGGCGGCGAATCCATGCGCCAGAACGGACCGAGCAGATTGGCGTCGGTCTCGGTCTGGCCGCGGTTACCATTGTTGAGAAGGCAGATCAGCGTCGAGAAACCGAGCGAGCCGGACATCAGCACGGCTTCGTTGTGGGTTTCGGTGGTGTTCTTGCCGAGCGCGACGATGTAGGCGACGGCGGCCTGAAATTCCTCCTCGGTCAATTTCACTTCGCGGGCGAATTCGTGCAGGTGGCGAATAAGCGCGGACACGATCTCCCGCACACGCGGATTTTTCGTTCGCGCGTATTCATCGAGCACCACCCTGGTGACATCCTTCTCACTGCCGATGATCATCTTTTTCTCCGCAACGCCGCACGGCTGCCGGTGGGTAGCGCGAGTTTACGTGATCGCTTTCGGCTGCGCCATGCGGCAACCAGCGCGCCCGGCGGGGCGGCCCACTCACATCAAGCCGAGCTCGCGCAGCTCGCGCCGCATTTTCTCCGGCATCGCGGCGGCGCCCGGCGCCGCCTTGTCGAGATCGCGCGGAGCGTCTTTCGCGGCGAGGTAGCGCCAGCCCTGGAACGCGCGGAATGGACGCGGCACAACCAGCACGACTTTGGGATCGAGCACGACACCGCACCGCCCGATGCCGTCCTTGTCGCGAAACGGCCTGACATCGCGGATGCGCTGGCGGCAGGTAATCTCGCCGCGGATCACCCAGAAAAGCGAGCCGCCGTCGATCAGTTCGGGCGCCCGCTTGGGCACCATGCGGGTACGGTGGATGTGTTCGGGCTTTTCGCCGCGCTTGCGCTTATCGCGAAGCTTCTCTTTGATCCAATCCTCAAGGTCGCGAACCGAATCGGCGCCGACGCAAAGCTTGATGAGATGCAGGGGCATGGAACGAGATTAGCCTGTCTTACGCGGCTCGATCACCATGATCTCGGCGCCTTCCACAACTTGCGCGCCCGCCGCCCCAGGAACTTTTGTCACCACACCGGGAAAGGGCGCGCGCAGCGTATGCTCCATCTTCATCGCCTCGATCACGGCAAGACGTTGACCGGCGGCGACGTGATCGCCGGGGCTGACAAGGATTTCCAGCACCCGGCCGTGCATCGGCGACTTGATGAGGCCATCGCCGGTGCCGGCCGGCGCTGACGCAATGGCAAAATCCTTGATGCGCACGCGGGTCTGGCGGCCGGCGCGCAAGACATAGGCCTCCGTCCCGGCTTCAAACACCCTCGCATCGGTTGCAGGTGCCGCGTTCTCGATCGCAACGCGCATGCCCTCGCTGCCATGGCTGACCGTCGCTGTCGCAGTCTTGCCGTCGATCACCACCGGCACGGCCAATGCGCGCGTGCCGCCGAGTTGAAAGCCATCGTTTGCCGCCCAGGGCGAGAAAGCAGTCTCTTCATCCGCCGGCGCTTCCTCGACGGCGCTGAGCAGCAAGCGCCGGACGCCGGACGCCGCGGCGGCCCGGTCCATCTCATGCGGCACCGCTCCGAGCGCAGCGAGATTGCGGTCGATGAATCCCGTATCGACCTTGCCTTGCCGGAATTCGCTGGCCCGGCATAGCGCGGCGAGGAAGGCCACATTACTTCGCGGTCCGGCAAGGACAGTACGATCCAGCGCGCCCGCGAGCCGATCGAGCGCCGCCGCACGCGTCGCTTCGTGCACGATGAGCTTGGCGATCATCGCATCGTAGTAGGGCGTGACCTCCCCGCCCGCTTCGACGCCGCGATCGACGCGAATATCGTCGGGCAATTCGAGCGCAACGATCCGGCCGGTCGAGGGCAGGAAACCATTCTCGGGGTCCTCGGCATAAACGCGCGCCTCGACGGCGTGGCCGTCGATCCGCAGCTGTGGCTGAGTGAGCGGCAATTTTTCGCCGGCAGCGACGCGGAATTGCCATTCGACAAGATCAAGGCCGGTAAGCGCCTCAGTGACGGGATGCTCAACCTGGAGGCGCGTGTTCATCTCGATGAACCAAAACGCGTCCTGCCGCAGCCCCTTGGTGCCGTCGGCGATGAACTCGACCGTACCGGCGCCGACGTAACCGACCGCCTTTGCCGCCTCTACCGCGGCGGCGCCCATTCGCGCGCGCAACTCCGCCGTCATGCCCGGCGCGGGGGCTTCCTCGATGACCTTCTGGTGACGTCGTTGCAACGAGCAGTCGCGCTCACCGAGATGGATGACGTTGCCGTGCCGGTCGGCGAAGACCTGGATCTCGATGTGGCGCGGCGCAGCGACATATTTCTCGATCAAGACCCGACTTGAGCCGAAGGCCGACTGCGCCTCGCGGATGGCGCCTTCGAGCGCCGCTTCGAATTCAGCGTACTTGTCGACGCGGCGCAGGCCGCGCCCGCCGCCGCCCGCCACCGGCTTGATCAGCACCGGGTAGCCGATCTCGTAGGCCTTCTCCTTGAGGAATTTCGCGTCCTGCCGTTCGCCGTGATAGCCGGGCACTACTGGAACGCCGGCCTTCTCCATCACAGCCTTGGCGCGGTCTTTAAGTCCCATGGCGCGGATCGCCGAGGCGGGTGGTCCGACAAAAGCGATGCCGGCTTTGTTGCAGGCGTCAACAAAGTCCGCGTTCTCGGAGAGAAACCCGTAGCCCGGGTGGACACATTCCGCGCCGGCCGGCCTGGCGACGTCGATCAGCCGGCCGATCGAAAGGTAACTTTCGCGGGATTCCGCCGGCCCGATCGGATGCGCTTCGTCGCACGACCGCACGTGAAGCGCGCCGGCGTCGGCGGCCGAATAGACCGCGATCGTGCGCAGACCAAGCCGTTTCGCTGTCCTGGCGATACGACAAGCGATTTCGCCGCGATTGGCGATGAGGACGGAGCGAAACATGACGTGGATGTTAGCGGCCGCACGACCCGGCGTCAGCCGAGCATTGTTGCGGCAACACGCAATCTCACTGCGGCGACGGGGACGGCGTTAGTTGCATCGGCCCAGCGCTGCCCGATGCGACGTTTGCAGCCGGCGCCGCGGTCGCCGGGGCAGCTTGCGGCGCTGCGACAGGGGCCGGGGTCCAGACTGGATCGACTTGCGCGTTTGTCGCCGCGGGCGCGCTCGGCGCGGCAGCTTGCGTCGGCGGAGCAGGCGCCTGCTTGCGGGACCGGCGTTGCGCAGGCCCGGCTTGAGAGTCTGCCGCCGCGGGCGCGGGCGGATTAGCCGCAACGCCTGGCGCGGCCTTTGCGTTTGGCTCGGGATTCATGATGCTGACGGCCGGGATCGAGGCTGCCGTGGGGAAGTCGATATTGACGAACTTGCGAGGCGGTTGCGCACCCGGCTGCGACGGGGCGCTTGGCGTCGCATCTGCCACTGGCGTGTCGGGCGGCTGAGCCCAGGCGACCGAATAGCGATCGAGATAACGATCGAGCGTGCCAGCGCTCAGGTTAGCGCGCACGCGGTTCGAATCATGGAGAACGTCGAGCGCTTTGCAGTCCTGACTGGTGCAGCCGTCACGCACGGCAAGCGCATGGGCAAGAAAGCCGAAGCGGTCGGACTCGAGCGACCGGCGCAGGGGCAGCAGCGTGGTGTCGATATTGCCGCCGCCACGTTTGACATAGCGGACCATGTCCGACAGCAGCGCCAACCGCGCCGCAGCGTAGGACGTGGCGATCGCCACCGTTGCCGGGGAAGCAAAAAGCGACTTCTCGCACGCCAACTCGACGCTCTCGCCGGCCAAAGCGTCGAGACAGGGCAGTACGGAGCCCGGCGCAAGCGAATGCGCAGTCAGTTCCTCCGCGCGTATTTCGAGGGCCCGGCGGTCAGCGTCATAATCGCGCGCGGGGGAGCGGTCGAGGAATGCCCAGGCCATCACTGCGCCAAGGCTACCGGCAACAGCTATGACGGCCGAGCGTTCCAAGGCATTCGCCACATTCGTCCGCGAACGGACAAATGCCATCGCGCAGGCAGCCACCAGCAACGCCGCCGAGCCGGCCGCGATCCACAAATGTAATGCCGAGCTGCCGATCTCGGGATCAACGCCCACCATCAACCACCCCACTGACCGCACGGACGCCACTGCCGCGCGCGACAAAGTATGACTTAGCGACGCCGGGGACGCCAGTCCGCGACGCATAACGGCGCAACACCATCACGCAATAAGAGCCGACGATTTGGCCCGCACCGTGACCAAATTTCGAATGGAAATCACCGGCCGCAATTAGTGCTCGAGGTCGAGCTGGCTTTCCTTGGCAACGCGTTCGAACGCCTCGCCCGGATTCTTGATGCGGTATTGGTAATCTTCGCCGTCGGACGGCAACAGCCTGACAACCTTATAGCTTCCGCTCGCGCCCGGGCGGCTGATTGGGCTTGACGTGTAGAACACGGTCTGACCGACGCGGTATTTGTGCGCCCGCAAAGACTGGGTGCGCGCCACGACCTGCGCAACGGTCACCGCGGCAATGCTGATCATGCTCGGCGCTTGCGGCTTTCGGACCGGCTGGCGCGCGGGCGCCTTGCGCGCGGATGTTTTGCGATCCGACGCCTTACGCACCACTGCTGCCCGGCTCGCCTTTGCCGGCCGGGCTTTTTTCACTGAACGTTTATTCATGGAACCAACTATAGCACCCAAGTCTTTGGCTGAGCAAAGAATATGATACCTCTCGTTGCGGTTTGCGAGGCGACCTTAAGATTCATAATTAAAATCAGAAAAACCATTACTGTTCAGAGCCATAGACCTGAGAGTTCCACCTTGTCATGAAGTCGATTACGGTCATGCTTGCCGTTGCCAGCGACCCTTCTCATCGGCCTGCCAATAGGTCACCTCAAAGCCCGCCGCCTTGGCCTCGCTCCAGCGTGCACGCGCTGTCTCGACGGCCTCCGGATCCTCGCCGTCGAACAGCAGAACGACGCGGTGATAGGACGCGGCGTTGCCGGACATGCCGGCACCCTCGACAAGGAACCGCACCCCGGCGCCATTGGGATTTTCCTCGTTGACCGTCAGGAGGATTGGGTGCTCCGAGGCCTCGCTGTCGCGCCAGGTTCCGTGTGGCAGAAAAGTGTCGTCGCGCCACGTCCACAAATGCGCATCGAGCACATCGATACGCTCGTCCGATGAGGCTTGCACCACCACCCGCCAACCGCGCTCGAGCGATTTTTGCAGGAGCGAGGGCAAGACTTGCTCCAGCGTCTGGCCCTTGAGGTGGTAGAAAAGGACTTCGGTCATCCCGCCGGTCCATTCACGGTATCAGCGCTCGTAATAATCCTCGACCAATCGTTCGAGTAGCCGCACCCCCCAGCCTGAAGCCCAGCTCTTGTTGATGTCGGTCTGCGGCGAGCCCATCGCGGTTCCGGCGATGTCGAGATGCACCCATGGCGTCTTGTCGACGAAGCGCTGAAGCAACTGCGCGGCGGTGATCGAGCCGCCCCAGCGGCCGCCGGTATTCTTCATGTCGGCAAACTTCGAGTCGATCATCTTGTCGTACTCGGGCCCGAGCGGCATGCGCCACACCCGTTCGCCGGTCGCCTCCCCGGCTTTATTCAACCGCTCGACCAGCTTGTCGTCGTTGGAGAACATGCCGGCATATTCGTGGCCGAGCGCGACGATGATCGCGCCTGTCAGCGTGGCCAGATTGATCATGAACCTCGGTTTGAAGCGTTTGTTGACGTAGTGCAGCACGTCGGCGAGCACGAGACGGCCTTCGGCATCGGTATTGATGATTTCGATGGTCTGGCCCGACATCGTCTTGACGATATCGCCCGGCCGCTGCGCCTTACCGTCGGGCATGTTCTCGACAAGGCCGATGGCGCCGACCGCGTTGACCTTGGCCTTGCGCGCCGCAAGCGCGTGCATCAAGCCGACGACGCAGGCGGCACCCGCCATGTCGCCCTTCATGTCCTCCATGCCTGCGGCCGGCTTGATCGAGATGCCGCCGGTGTCGAAACAGACTCCCTTGCCGATAAACGAAACGGGCGCGACGCCCCGCTTGCCGCCATTCCAGCGCATGACGACGACTTTCGATTCATGGACTGAGCCCTGCCCGACGCCAAGCAGCGCGTTCATGCCGAGCTTTTTCATCGCTGCCACATCGAGCACTTCGACGCTGACGCCAAGCTTCCCCAAAGCCGACGTACGGCGGGCGAATTCGGCGGGATAGAGGACGTTCGCCGGTTCATTGACGAGATCGCGCGCGATAACAACGCCATCAGCAATAGCCGTCGCGCGCGCCCAGGATTTCTCGGCGCCGGCGGGGCTGGCGCAGGCAAAATGCACTTCGACGTGCTTTGGCCGTTCATCGTCGTTCTCGCGCTTCGTCTTGTAGCGGTCGAACGAATAGGCACGCAGCCGCGCCCCAAGCACCAGATCGGCGATTTGATCGGCTTTGAGCGCACCGGAGCCGAATTCGGCAAAGATCGTCGCCTCCGCCGCAACCGCGGGTACCTTGCCCATGGCGATGCCGCCGAGCTTGACCACGTCCCTGCGCTTGAGCTCGATCTCCTTGCCGGTCCCGATGACGACGAGCCGGGGCACCTCGAGACCGGTCGGCGCAACAATGTCGAGCGCCGACCCGTTCTTGCCGGTAAAGCGATCGGCGGCCGCAGCACGCCGTACCAGATCCCCGGCTGGCGCGAGCGCTTTATGGGTCGCGGCGCCGAATTTGAGATTTTCCCCGCAGAACGCAACAAGAACACCGCTCGGATGCGCAAAGGAAGTGAAGCCGAACTTCGGGGCGTCAGGCATTGGCTCGGTCCTTACTGGCCTGTCACGTGTGTTTCAGCAGCGACATATGAACCGGACGGCTCGATCATGCAAAGCGCGCATGTGCGCTCGCGAGCTGCATCCACAACCCCATGGGCGTGCCTGTTCAACGGGTTTGCCTTCGCCCAGCCATTTTGTGAAAACATTAAAGGACTTGCGTCGGGACAATCGGCGCGCCGCAGATGTGCCGCGGCCATTTGTATGGGCCGTCGGCGGGGATGATGAAATCCGATGGGATCGCTCAACTGGTACGTCTTTCGCACCACGATGGTTGCGTTCCTGATCACGCTCGTCACATTGACCGTGTTGATCTGGTTCACCCAGGCGATGCGGGATTTCGACCTGATCACCAGCCAACGCCAGACGCTTTTCGTTTTCGTCGGCATCACCGGGCTCATTATTCCGCTGCTCATCATGATGCTCGCGCCGATCGCGCTGGTGCTGGCCGCAGCGCATGTCCTCAACAAACTCGGTTCGGATTCCGAGATCATCGTGATGAACGCGGCCGGCCTTTCGCCGTGGCGGCTGCTGGTGCCGTTCCTTGCGGCGGCTATCGTTGTGTCCATTCTGGTCGCCGGCATCGCCGCTTACATCTCACCGCTAAGCTTGCGCGAACTGCGCGACTGGGCGGCGCAGGTGCGCACCGACATCCTGACCAACATCGTGCAGCCCGGCCGTTTCACAACAGTGAGCGGCAATCTCACTTTCCACATCGCCGACCGCCGGCAAAATGGACTTTTGATCGGCATATTTGTCGACGATAGCCGCGATCCGAAGGAACACTCCACCTATCTCGCCGAACAGGGCGAGATCGTGAAGAACGAACACGGCACCTTCCTTGTGATGGAAGGCGGCAGCATCCAGCGTGTTTCGGCCGGCGAACGCGATCCGCGCATCGTGACCTTTGATCGCTACGCGTTTGATTTGTCGAAGTTCACCGCGGGCTCGCAAAATGCCGTCTATACGGTGCGCGAGAAATTCATTTGGGAACTGCTATGGCCTCGTCCGGACGATGCGCTCTACGTCGCGCAACCCGACCAGTATCGTTCGGATTTGCACGATCGGCTGGCAAGTCCGCTCTATCCTTTGACGTTCATCATCCTGGCGTGCGCCTTTCTCGGCTCGCCACAAACCACGCGGCAGAGCCGTACGTTGGCGATGCTCGCCATGATCGGCGCCGTCGCGTTATTGCGGCTTATCGGCTTTGTCAGCGTCATTGTCGGCGTGCGGTTCCCGGTTGTGCTATCCGCGCAATACGTGGCGCTCGTCGGCACGATGGTTTTGGGATTGTGGCAAATCTCACGCGGCCGGGCGATAGAGCCTGCCGCTGTGGTATCAAAAATTGCGACCGCAATTGGCGAGCGCTTTTCCCGCGCGACAGCAACTTAGGAGCGGTTGATGTCCACCCGCACGCTATCGCGTTACTTCGGATTGCGTTTTCTCAGCGCCGTGGTCGGCACGTTCATCGGCGTGGTGTTTCTTGCCGGCATGATCGACTATGTCGAACTGATGCGTCGCGGCACCGATTGGCCCCATGCGACGCCTTGGGCACTCGCCAAGATTTCCATGTTCCGCGTGCCGCAGCTCACCGAGCGCATCCTGCCATTCTCGGTCCTGGTGGGGGCGATGTCTTGCTATCTGACGCTGTCGCGCCGCCTGGAACTTGTTGTGGCGCGGGCGGCCGGCGTTTCCGCCTGGCAATTCGTTGCGCCAGCGGTGATCGCAGCGTTCGTGGTCGGCACGGTCGCGACCACCATCTACAACCCGATCTCCGCAGTTCTCGAGGAGCGTTCGAAACGTCTGGAGTCTGAGGTTGTCGGCGAAGCTCCCTCGGCCCTCCAGGAAAGCACGAGCGGATTTTGGGTGCGCCAGAAGAGCGCGGACGGCGCGGCCATCATCAACGCCAAAACGAGCCGCGAACAGGGCACGAATCTCGGCAATGTCAGCGTTTACACCTTTGACATCGACGGCCACTTTGAACAGCGCATCGAGGCGAGAAGCGCCGCACTGCAGACCGGCTTTTGGCAGCTTGGAGACGTGCGCATTTACGCCAGCGGCAGTCCGCCCCAAATCCTCGATACGTACCGCCTCAATACCAATTTGACCCTCGAACAAGTGCGCGAAAGCTTTGCGACACCCGAGACGGTGCCGTTCTGGCAGCTACCCGCCTATATCGAGATGGCGGAGCGTGCCGGTCTCCAGGCCGCGGGCTACCGGCTACAATACGACATATTGCTGGCGCGCCCCTTCCTGCTCGCCGCCATGGTCTTGCTCGCCGCCTCGGTGAGCCTGCGTTTCTTCCGTTTCGGCGGCGTGCAGAAGATGGTCCTGAGCGGCATCTCGGCGGGCTTCCTCCTGTTCGTCTTGTCGAAAATTACCGAAGATATGAGCAAATCCGAACTGCTGTCGCCGATAGCGGCGGCGGGGACTCCGGTCCTGGTCGGCGGTCTAACCGGATTTGTTGTGCTGTTGTTTCAGGAGGACGGTTAGCTTTGCCGACGCCTTAGTCGCGGCGGCGGCGCGTTCTAAATTCTGCTGCGAGTTGGTACGATCGTTGCCCGCAGGGACAGAAGGCTGGTAGGGCGGCAGCCGACACGGGCCGGCCGCTGATGGAGAGCACGAGGTGATGTTTCAGAACCCGTTCGGCGCTCTTGGCAGCGCTTTCGCAGCCGCCGTCTTGGCCGGCGCGAGCGTGCTCGCGATCCCGAGCGCCGGCCATTCGCAAGCGGTTGTCGTGATGGTTGACGGTGAGCCGATCACCGCGCTCGACATCGAGCAGCGCGCCAAGTTTATGCAAATGAGCACCCAAAAGCCGCCTGCGCGTCAGGACGTGATCCGAAGCCTTATCGACGAGATTTTGGAGATACGCGAGGCCAAGCGGTTCGGCATCGAAGTTCCCCAGTCGGAGATCGACAATGCCTACGCCAACGTCGGAAGCCGCATGGGTGTCGATACGCAGAAACTGAGTGACATCCTGACGAAGGGTGGCGCCAGCCCGGAGACCCTTAAGCACCGGCTCAAGGCTGAAATTGCGTGGGGAGCGCTGGTTCGCGGGCGCTACAAGTCGAGCTTGGAAGTGCCTGATAGCGACGTCGAAGCCCAACTCGAATTGCACAAACCGCAAGACAAAAACGAGGTCGGCTACGAATATATTTTGCGCCCAATCCTCTTTGTGGTGCAGCGCGGCTCACCCGACACCGCATTTGAGGCGCGCAAACGCGACGCGGATGCATTGCGCGCGCGTTTCGCGAACTGCACCGACGGTATTCCGTTCGCTCGCGCGCTGCGGGAAGTAGCGGTGCGCGACCCAATCACGAAATATTCCGCCGACCTGGCGCCGGCGCTGCGCGATATACTCGATAAGACAGATGTCGGTCACTTGACGCCACCAGAGCAGACGGCGGAAGGCGTGCAGACGTTCGCGCTGTGCTCCAAGAAGGAGACCAAATCCGATACGCCCGGCAGGAGGGAAATGCGCGACGAATTGGTTCAACAAAAATTCGGCGCGCAAGCCAAGCGCTATCTCGAGGAATTGCGGCGTGCGGGGATGATCGAATACAAGTAGGGTTGTTTGATGAAGCATGATCTTTTCGGAAGGCGGATTCCGCCTTCTCGGATCATGCGATAGAGCAAGATCGTGCAACCATTGGCATTGACGCTGGGCGAGCCAGCCGGCATCGGTCCCGACCTCGCGCTTGCAATTTGGCGCCGGCGCGCCGAACTCGGCATTCCCGTCTTTTATCTCGCCGGCGATCCGGATTTTCTCGGCCGGCGAGCCGAGCAACTCGGCATCAATGTTCCGATTGCCACCGTGACGCCGCGCACAGCCGCCGCCGCATTCGCAACTGCGCTGCCGATTGTCGCTATCGATGTCACGGTGAGCACTGAACCTGGCCGCCCGGATCGGTCGAGCGCGCCTGCGGCCGTCGCCTCGATCCGCCGCGCAGTCGCCGACGTCATGTCCGGGGCGGCCGCCGCCGTCGTCACAAATCCGGTGGCCAAGAACGTGCTCTACAATTGGGGATTTGCCGAGCCCGGCCATACCGAGTTCCTGGCCACGCTGGTTCAGGAAGCAACCGGCAAGTCGCTGCGGCCGGTGATGATGTTGTGGTCGCCTGAACTTGCCGTAGTCCCGGTGACCATCCATCTGCCGCTCAAGGATATCTTCGGGCAACTATCCACCGAGCTCATCGTCGAAACCGGGCGCATCGTCGCGCGCGATCTGTCCACGCGGTTCGGTCTTGCGCGGCCGCGGCTGGCAATCGCCGGGCTCAACCCGCATGCCGGAGAGGACGGCACGCTTGGCGAGGAGGACCGCGCCATCGTCGCACCAGCCGTCGCACAGCTTAAGCGCGACGGCATCGACGCGCGGGGCCCGCTGCCGGCCGACTCGCTATTCCACGAGCGGGCCCGCGCGACCTACGACGCCGCTTTGTGCATGTATCACGACCAGGCGCTGATCCCGATCAAGACGCTCGCCTTCGATCACGCGGTCAACGTCACGTTGGGCCTTCCCTTTGTGCGCACGTCGCCCGACCACGGCACGGCCTTCGACATCGCCGGAACCGGACGCGCCGACCCGACAAGCCTCGTTGCCGCGCTACACCTTGCGCTGCGGCTTGCAAAGGCGGGAAGCAGCGCTCCGCTCGCGGCGTCGTGACCACCGCAAAGGATGGCTTGCCGCCACTGCGCGAGGTCATTCGCCGATACGGCCTGGTTGCGCGGAAGTCGCTTGGACAGAATTTTCTGTTCGACCTCAATCTCACCGAGCGCATTGCGCGCGCGGCTGAACCGCTCGCAGAGGCGACGGTTTTCGAGGTTGGGCCCGGACCGGGCGGCCTCACCCGCGCGCTCTTGGCGCTCGGCGCTGCGCGTGTGATTGCCGTCGAGCGCGACGGGCGGGCAATTGACGCGCTCCACGACATCGCCGCGCATTATCCCGGCCGGCTCGAGATCGTGGCTGCGGACGCTCTCAGCTTCGACCCGCTCGCGCAACTTGGTCGCGCACCAGCGCGTATCGTTGCCAATCTGCCGTACAATATCGCCACCGCTCTCTTGGTCGCATGGCTCAGCGTCGAGCCTTGGCCGCCATGGTACGATCGCGCCGTGCTGATGTTTCAGCGCGAAGTTGCCGAGCGCATCGTTGCCGAGCCAGGCTCGAAAGCCTATGGGCGGCTGTCGGTGCTCGTGCAGTGGCGCTGCGAGGCGCGCATTCTTTTCGACGTCAATCCGTCCGCCTTCGTGCCACCGCCGAAAGTCACAAGCTCGGTGCTGCGGCTGGTGCCGCGGCCAGCGCCGGCTCCCTGCGACCGCCATCTGCTCGAAAATGTGACTCGAGCCGCATTCGGCCAGCGGCGCAAAATGCTGCGGCAAAGTTTGCGGTCGCTTGACGTCGACGTGGCGGCGTTGATCGCAGCAGCCGGTCTTGACCCGACAGCGCGCGCCGAGGACATTTCCATCGCAGGATATGTTGCGCTGGCGCAGGCGCTCGCCGCGCTCCGCAAACATAAAACGTGATATCGGCAGATCGTAGAGTTGGAGAGAGTGGGACCTCGATGACAAAATTGTACCGCCAATCGCTCGTCGCTTACGGCCAACCGCTGTGCGAGACGGTCGTGGATTGCCCGGCCCCGCGCGGCAGCGAAGTGCTGGTGCGTGTCGAGCGTTGCGGCGTGTGTCACTCGGATCTGCATTTGCAGGACGGTTATTTCGCGCTCGGCGCCGACAAGCGACTCGACATCACCAAAGACCGTGCGCTGCCGTTCACCCTCGGACACGAGATTGCCGGCGTGATCGAAAGCGCCGGAGCTGATGCCGATGGCGCAGTCATCGGCCGGCGCGTTGCGGTCTATCCGTGGATCGGCTGCGGCACTTGCGCCGCTTGCCGTGCCGGCGAAGAGAACCTGTGTTCGGCTCACCGCCATCTCGGCATCACCGCCGACGGTGGCTTCGCCACCCATGTGCTGATTCCGCACCCACGCTATCTCCTTGATTATTCGCCGCTTTCCGCAAATTTCGCAGGTCCGCTGATGTGCTCGGGTCTGACCGCATATTCGGCGCTGAGGCATCTCGGCGATCGGGCGGACCGCGGCGGCGTGCTGCTGGTTGGCCTCGGTGGCGTCGGCATGATGGGACTGACGATCGCGCGCGCACTGTTTCGGCAGCCGCCGATCGTCGCCGATATCGATGCCGAAAAACGAAACGCGGCGCTCGCAGCAGGCGCGTCGGCGGCTTTCGATCCCTCCGATCCGCAAGCTCGCCGGGCGGTGATGGCCGCAACCGGCGGCGTGCTCGCGGTCTGCGATTTCGTCGGCTCCGAGCGCTCGCTGCAATTCTCGACCGGCGTTCTTGCCCGCGGCGGCAAGGTGGTGGTGACGGGACTGCTCGGCGGAAACTTTTCCATGGCAGCCGCGATGTTCGCGATCAAGGCCATGACAATCGAAGGCACGCTAACCGGTTCGCTCGCGGAAGCGCGCGAACTGCTCGATCTCGCGCGTGCCGGCAAGATGGTGCCGATCCCGACGCACGACCGCCCACTCGCCCAAGCGCAAGCAGCGCTCGACGATCTTCGCGCCGGCCGCGTCGTCGGCCGGACTGTGCTGTCAGCCTAAAGCTTTGCCTGCAGCCGCCGCACGTAGGTCGAAATCCACGGCTGGCGTTCACGCTTCATTCGCTCCGCAGCCAAAATTGTTTGTACTTCAGCGAAGGCGCGATCAAGCGCGTCATTGATGATCACGTAGTCGTATTCGGCCCAATGACTGAGTTCGTCCGACGCCTTCGCCATGCGACGTCGGATCACTTTTTTGTCGTCGAGCGCGCGGGTATGTAGACGACGTTCAAGCTCGGGAATAGACGGCGGCAGCACGAAGATACTTGCAATGTCGCCGCGTGCCTTTTCACTGAGTTGTTGCGTACCCTGCCAATCGATATCAAACAGGACATCGCGGCCGACGCGTAACGCCCTTTCCACCGGCCGGCGTGGCGTACCATACCAGTGGCCGAAAACCTCGGCCCATTCCAAAAGTTGGGCCGCTTTCACCATGGCCTCAAAACGAGTGCGATCTATGAAGTGATAGTCGCGTCCATCAACCTCGCCGCGCCGCTTCGGCCGCGTCGTTACCGACACCGATAGCACGACGCCACGGTCGGCTTTCAAGAGCATGCGTGACAGCGTGGTCTTGCCGGCGCCGGAGGGTGACGACAGGACAAGCATGAGGCCGCGGCGCGCAATTTTCTTTTGATTTCGCCCTGCCCGCGCCATGGTCTATTCCACGTTTTGGATCTGCTCGCGAAACTGCTCGACCGCAGCCTTGAGCTCCAAGCCGATGTTCGTGAGTTCGACATCGTTCGCCTTGGCGCACAATGTATTGGCTTCGCGGTTGAGCTCTTGCGCAAGAAAATCGAGCCGCCGGCCGATCGGGCCACCCTGCTCGATGAGACGCTGCGCCTGCGCGACATGCGCCGCCAGACGGTCGAGTTCCTCGCGCACATCGGCCTTGGTTGCAATCAGGATTGCCTCCTGATGCAGCCGGTCGGGATCGAACCGCTCGGACTGCGCAAGCAGTGTTGCGATCTGCTCGGCAAGACGGGCGCGAATTGCCTCGGGCTGGCGTCCTGGAGATTTGTCGGCACGCTCGGCGAGCGCCGCGATTTCGCCGAGCCGCGTGGCCAACAGGCGGCCGAGCACCGCACCCTCTTGCCGGCGCATATCGGCAAGCGCGCCGATGGCGTTCGCAAAACCGGTCGTCACCGCCGCTTCGGCAGCGCGCCGCTCCTCCTCGCGCTCTTCGGTGTCGCTGATCTCCATCACGCCCTTGAGCGCAAGAAGGCCATCAAGCGATGGCGGCGCAGCATTAATTCGCGGCGCGAGTTGCCCTATGGCCAGCAAGACCGCGTCGAGAACCGCGGCGTTGACGCGCACAACGGGCGCTGCACCGCTGCGCTCCACCGTCAAGTTTGCCTGAACAGAGCCGCGCGCGAGAATCTCCGAGGCGCGAGCGCGCACTGGCACTTCGATCGCGTCCCAGCCCGGCGGCACGCGCAGGCGCAGATCGAGGCCTTTGCCGTTGACCGACTTGATCTCCCACGCCCACGCATAGGAGTCGCACACGCCATGGCCGCGAGCAAATCCAGTCATGCTCGACAGCGTCATGGAATGCGATCTCCGGCCGCGGCCGTGAAAAAATTTGCGCCGAACTTAGCGGCGGTCCGCCGCGGTCACAAGGGCGTGGTTGGCCGGCCAAGCAACGCCGCTTACTGTTGCGAGCCTTTTAGCGCCGGCGCCGCGGGATGCGTGGTTTGACTGTGATGAGCGGCGGGGGCGTTGTGGCGCGCCGGCGCTGCCAAAGCCGCAGGAGCCGTGGCCGCGGCCGGCGCAGTCTGCGGCGGTGAATTTGCCGTCGCATCTATGGGAGCTTGATCCTTCTGATCGGTTTTGATCAGGCGCAGCCGCGCAACATTCTTCTGATGCTGCTCGTAGGTTTCCGCAAAGACGTGACCACCCGTACCGTCGGCCACGAAGTAGAGCTCGCGCGTCCGGGCCGGATTGGCGGCGGCTTCAAGCGAAGCGCGGCCGGGATTGGAAATTGGCCCAGGCGGCAAGCCGTCGATCAGGTATGTGTTGTACGGCGTGGGCTGATCGATTTCGCTCTTCATGATCGGCCGGCCGAGCGTGCCTTTACCGCCGACCAAACCGTAAATAATCGTCGGATCCGACTGCAGCCTCATTCGCTGTTTCAACCTATTGACGAAAACCGCGGCGACGCGCGTGCGTTCTTCGGGCTTGCCGGTTTCCTTCTCGATCAGCGAGGCGAGGATGACCAGTTGCTCCGGCGTCTTGATCGGAAGATCGGGAGAGCGGCGGTCCCAGGCTTCCTTGACGACACGCTGATCCGCCGCCTGCATGCGTTGGATCATCTGCTCGCGCGTAATGCCCCGCGTAAAATTGTAGGTGTCGGGCAACAGGGTTCCCTCGCGCGGCATTTCCTTGATGTTTCCGGTGAGGACGTCGTCCTCCAGCAACCGCGCGACGATTTGCTCGGAGGTCAGACCCTCGGGGACGCTGATCTGATGCGCGATCACTTTGCCTTCGACCATGGTCGCGACCACATCGCGCAAACTTGCGTGCGCGTGAAACTGATATTCACCCGCTTTGAGGTCTTCGCGCGCCTTGAGCACCAGCACGCCGCTAATGAAGACCCAGGGCTGATCGATGACGCCTTCACGTTGAAGAACGTCGGCGATGTCGCGGATACCGGAGCCATGCGGAATAGTGACGATCCGATCCTGCGGTAGCGGCCCCGGCGTCTCGAACCGTTGGTTGCCGATGTAAAGTACGACCGCGGCCAAAATCGCAACCAGTACAAAGATGCTGATGATAGCATTGCCGATGATAACGATGGGGTGCCGGGCGCTGCTCGATCGGCGTGGCGGCAAATCCATAGTATCAGGCTCCAACGCGGATCGCGGGCTGCGCGGTGTGAAGCGTTTACCGTCGCTGGCTTTCGAATCCATGGACGCTGTGCTCGTCCCAGCCACGAGCCTCTCCGAGAGTGGCGGATAAGGCTCACCGCTACCCGAGATGGCTCTACCAAGGTCGCGCGAGTATGCCACGGGCCCAGGGATTGGCGAGGGCTTGGCGGGCGGGACTGGCCGGCTAAGGGGTGTCCCGGCCCGCTCGCCGCCGTTTGGCGGTGGATTGGATCCCGTCACCACCGATTATCCGCTCTGACGAAGTGCATGATCAGCGATGAAGGTGAGAGTCCCGCCCGTGCCAAAGGAATGCTCGCAGATTCTCCGGTCTCTGCCCACGGGGAAATGGACAAGACTCTCGCAAGGGATCGCAGGCGAGTGCGGAGCAAATATGGCGAAACGGTGATCGGCAGTGCTATTCCGCCGAGCGGCGGAAAACGAGACTGGCATTGGTGCCGCCGAAGCCGAATGAATTCGACAGCGCGATATTGATCTGCCGCTTCTGGGCCGTGTGCGGCACGAGATTGATCGCGGTTGCGACCGACGGATTGTCGAGATTGATGGTCGGCGGCACGATTTGGTCACGCATGGCGAGCAGGCAGAAGATCGCTTCAACGGCCCCGGCCGCGCCGAGGAGATGGCCGATCGAGGACTTCGTCGACGACATTGCGATGCGGCCCGCGGCATTGCCGACCAGCCGCTCGACAGCCTTGAGCTCGATCTCGTCGCCGAGCGGCGTCGAAGTACCGTGCGCGTTGATGTAGTCGATCTCGCCCGGTGACACTCCGGCGCGGCGGGTCGCCGCGGTCATGCAGCGTAGTGCACCGTCCCCGTCCTCGGCAGGCGCCGTGATGTGAAAGGCATCGCCGGAGAGGCCATAACCGATGAGCTCGGCGTAGATGCGGGCGCCGCGGCGTTTCGCATGATCGTATTCTTCGAGCACCAATGCGCCCGCGCCCTCGCCCATCACGAAGCCGTCGCGATCGCGGTCGTAAGGCCGCGAAGCGCGTTCGGGCGTGTCGTTGAATCCGGTCGAGAGCGCGCGGCAAGCGGCGAACCCGGCGAGCGATATGCGACTGACCGGCGATTCCGTTCCGCCCGCCACCATCACATCGGCATCACCGAGCGCGATGAGCCTGCCGGCATCGCCGATGGCGTGAGCGCCGGTCGAGCAGGCAGTGACGACGGCGTGATTGGGTCCCTTCAGACCATGCGCGATCGAGACATGGCCGGAGGCAAGATTGATGAGTCGTCCCGGAATAAAGAACGGCGATACCCGCCGCGGCCCGCGATCGCGCAACAGCAGCGCGGTTTCCGCGATGCCTTCGACGCCGCCGATGCCGGAGCCGATCAGGACACCGCTGGTTATTTGATCTTCGTATTGCCGCGGGTGCCAGCCGGCGTCATTGAGCGCCTGCGTTGCCGCGCCCATGGCGAAGATGATGAAGTCGTCGACCTTGCGCTGCTCCTTCGGCTCCATCCACTGATCGGCATTAAAAGTGCCGTCGGAACCGTCACCGCGCGGAATCTGGCCTGCGATCTTGCAGGTGATGTCGGAGACATCGAATTTTTCGACGCGTTTGATGCCGCTCTGCCCGGCCAGCAGCCGCTGCCAAGTCGGCTCGACCCCGCTTGCGAGCGGCGTCACCATGCCGAGTCCCGTGACGACGACACGTCTCATCATCGGCACTCCTGGAATCCGCGAGCGCCGAGCCTAGCGGCCGTGGCGCCGCCAGCATAGCCAAGTCCCGCACTCGATAGTGTGCGGATTTCGCAGGCTGGCGCGAATTGCATGGAATGACGGCGGAACTGCCGGCGGTCAGCTCTTGGCGTTCTTTTCGAGGAACTTGACGGCGTCGCCCACGGTCAGAATAGTTTCGGCGGCGTCGTCGGGAATTTCGCAACCGAATTCTTCCTCGAACGCCATGACGAGCTCGACCGTATCGAGACTGTCGGCGCCGAGATCATCAATGAAGCTGGCGTTGTCGGTTACCTTGTCGGGCTCCACGCCGAGGTGTTCCACGACGATCTTCTTCACCCGCTCGCCAATATCACTCATTGTTCCAACCTCATCGTTCAACGCGAGCCAATCAATTCTCTTTCGGTCCCGTCGTGGGTGACGGCCGTGGGTCGTCACCGATCAGAGGCGGCTATTCGCCCCGGTTTCCGGCATTCCGGCTCTCCAGCCCAGTCGCGGTTCGGTTACCACACTTCATTTACGTTGACCAGCGCGGCCGGTCGAGGGCGGCATCGGTCCTATCCCTTTCAAATCATCACCATTCCGCCATTCACATGCAACGTCTGTCCGGTCACATAGGCGGCCTCGTTTGAAGCGAGGAAAACGACGGCTGCCGCCACTTCCTCGGGTGTGCCAGCGCGGTTTGCCGGAACCTTCGCCATGATGACCTCGCGCTGCTTGTCGTTGAGCTTCTCGGTCATCGGGGTGACAATGAAACCGGGCGCAACGCAGTTGGCGGTGACGCCGCGCTTGGCATATTCCTGCGCGGTCGCCTTGATCATCCCGGCGATGCCGGCTTTGGCGGCGACGTAATTTGCCTGCCCCGGATTGCCGGTCGTTCCCACCACCGAAGTTATCGCAATGACCCGGCCGAACCGGTGCCGCATCATGCCGCGCACGGCGGCGCGGGTTAGGCGGAACGTAGCCGAGAGATTGATGGCGATCACCTGGTCCCAGTCCTCGTCGCGCAACTGCACCAGCAGGTTGTCACGCGTCACGCCGGCATTGGCGACAAGCACGTCGAGCTGTCCCATGGTCTCCTCGGCGCGCGTGACCAAAGCATCCGCGGCGGCGGCATCAGCGAGATTGCACGGCAGAACATGCACGCGGCCGCCAAGTTGCCCGGCGAGCTGGTCGAGGACCTCGACCCGCGTGCCGGAAATCGCGACCGTGGCGCCCTGAGCGTGAAGTGCGCGCGCGATGCTGCCGCCGATGGTGCCGGTGGCGCCGGTGACCAATGCGGTTTTTCCGGTGAGATCGAACATGGCCATCCTCGCAAAGACTTTAGTGTGCAGCTTTGAACCGCGTGAGATCGTCGGGCGTGCCGATCGCCGAGGCATTGGCCGCCTGCGCGATCCGCTTGATCAAGCCGGTGAGCACTTTACCGGCGCCGACTTCATAAAACGTCGTTACTCCACCGTTCACCATGTAAAGAACGGACTCCCGCCAACGCACCGTCCCGGTGACCTGCTCGACAAGGCAGCGCACGATGCTGGCAGGCTCGGTAATGGCCTGCGCCAGAACATTGGCGACCAGAGGCACGCGCGGCGATTTCACCGAAACCGCGGCGAGCGCTTCGGCCATCGCAGTCGCCGCCGGCTGCATGAGAGCGCAATGGAAGGGTGCGGAGACCGGCAGCAACATCGCCCGCTTCGCACCGCGCGTCTTGGCCAGTTCCACAGCGCGTTCCACGGCCGCTTTGTCGCCCGACAGCACCACTTGGTCGCCGCCATTGTCGTTCGCTGCCGCGCACACACCAGCGCCGCCAGCTTCCGCCGCGATCGCTTTGACGTCGCCGTATTCAAGGCCGATCAGCGCAGCCATGGCGCCGGCCCCAACCGGCACCGCTTTCTGCATGGCGCGGCCGCGGATGCGCAGGAGCCGCGCCGCATCGGCTAGCGAGATCGCCCCCGCGGCAGCGAGCGCCGAATATTCGCCAAGGGAATGGCCGGCGACAAAAGCGGCGTCGCGCGCCAAGTCCACGCCGGCCTCGGCTTCGAGGACCCGCATTGTGGCAAGCGAGACCGCCATCAGCGCAGGCTGCGCGTTCTCGGTGAGCGTCAACGTCTCGGCCGGGCCCTTCCAAATAGTCTCGCTGAGCCGTTCCCCCAAAGCCGCGTCGACTTCCTCGAAGACCTGACGCGCTGGAGAGAAGGCTTCGGCTAATGCCTTGCCCATGCCGACCGCCTGACTGCCCTGCCCCGGAAAGACGAACGCGACGGCCATATGCGTCCTCGCAAAAGTGGCGAAAGATACTCCGATCCGGATCATGTCAAGGGAGGCGGTGGGCCGGGTAAGAAACTAACAATCGCGAACTGCTAGTTTGGCGGCGACCACGTAAGCGCTGTAGCGCAATGTCAGCGAACCGGTTTCCATGAGCAAATTCGCGCCCGTGTCCGAGGACGAACTCGCCCGCGCCCGCACTGATGCGGAGCTGATCCAGGGACCAGCCAAGCCTTAAAGCGGTGCCTTATACTACCTTGCCTTTCCTTGCGGGCCCCGCGTATAACGCCCCCTTCCGCTCTACCCCGGCCGGGGGCTGAACGGACGGCCGTGCCGGATTTCTCGCACGGTAGAACCCTCGGGTTCGGCGTCCGGTGTCCCCGCCTTCAGAGCATTCGAGCCTTTCCCGAAGGGCTCGAGGGGCTTGGCGCCGAGGCGAGCGAGGGCAACGATGGAAAGGGCATTCATGCCGCTGTACGAACACGTCTACCTTGCGCGCCAGGACGCCAGTGCGCAGCAGGTCGAGGAATTAACCGCGCAGTTGAAGGGCGTCATCGAAGGGCTCGGCGGATCGGTCGCCAAAGCCGAATATTGGGGTGTGAAAACCCTGTCATACCGCTTGCGCAAGAACCGCAAGGCCCATTTCACCCTCTTGAACCTCAATGCTCCGTCGCCCGCGATCAACGAGATCGAACGGTTGGAGCGTCTCAACGAGGATGTGCTGCGCTATCTGACGATCAGGGTCGAGGAACACGAAGAGGGTCCGTCCGCCATGATGCGCAGGGTGGAGCGTGATCGCGACCGCGACGACCGGCGCGGCGACCGGTTCGATCGGGGAGATCGGGGAGATCGCGGCGATCGGGGAGATCGCGGCGACCGCCCGCGTGATCGGGATCGCCGCCCGCGCGAGGAGTCGGACGAACCCGCAACGGCGACCGAGGAGTGACCATGGCAATGTCACCGCGAGCAGGCGGCGGACGCCGGCCGTTTTTTCGCCGCCGCAAGAGCTGTCCATTCTCCGGCGCCAACGCGCCCAAGATCGACTTCAAGGACGTCAAGCTGCTGCAACGGTTCGTGTCGGAACGCGGCAAGATCGTTCCGAGCCGCATCACCGCAGTGTCGGCCAAGAAGCAGCGCGAACTCGCCCAGGCGATCAAGCGTGCGCGCTTCCTTGGGCTGCTGCCCTATGTGATCCGCTGATAGCCGCCAGGGAGACGTCGCGATGGACGTGATTTTACTCGAACGCGTCGGCAAACTCGGCCAGATGGGCGACGTCGTGCGCGTAAGGACGGCTTCGCCCGGAATTTCCTGCTGCCGCGCGGCAAGGCTCTGCGCGCTACGGAGGAGAACCGCACGCGTTTTGAAACCATGAAGACCGAGCTTCAAGCGCGCTCGGCCAGTCTCAAGACCGAAGCCTCCGGTGTCGCCGGCAAACTTGACGGGCGCAGCTTCACGGTTCTGCGGCAAGCCTCGGAAGCGGGCCAATTGTTCGGATCGGTCTCGCCGCGCGATCTTGTCGGCCTCATCGTCGAGGCCGGATTCAACGTGAACCGTAATCAAATCGCGCTCAACACGCCGATCAAGACGATCGGCCAGCACACTGTTCCGATTTCGCTGCATCCTGAGATCGAAACGTCGATCAAGGTCATCGTCGCTCGCAACGCCGACGAAGCGGCCCGCATCGCGCGCGGTGAGGACGTCGCACGATTGCGCGAAGAACCGACCGAGGCGGAAGCTGCGGCGGTCGCCGCGGAAGCGTTCTTCGAACCGGAGGCTGCGGAGTCGCTGCGCGCTCGCGAAGGCGAGACCGCACCCGAAAGCTCCGCTGTCCCGGCCGACAAGACCTGATCGCGCCTCGCGCGCCGCGGTTTCAGTCCGGAATGTTGTCGCGCGGCACCGGCGCACTATCGCCTGAATCGGCATTTGCCGGGCCTGCCACACCGGGCGTCGTTGCCGGACTGACGTCCTGACCAATCGTGCTCGGCTCAGCCACAACCGCCGCGGGTTCTTGCGCAGGGGGCGTCGATCCCGGCTCCTTGCGGCGGCCACGCGTGGCTGTCGCCGGCTGGACCGGTTGCCGGCCCGCGGCTGGCTTACGGCCACCAGGCTCCTGCAGGATACTCGGCACGTCGCCCGGTCTTTTCGATTCTTCATTCGCAGGCGGCTGTAGCCTAGCGGTTGCCGGCTTGCCGTCCTCGGGCTTTTCGCTTTGCCGCGCCGGCTGAGCGGCAGGCTTGGGCTCTTCCTTGGCTTGTCCGGGTGCCGGTTTGGCCCGGCGGCCTTGCGTCGCGGGAGCGGCCTCGCCGCCGCCCGCTCCCATCACGTAGGCGGCGAGCGCAGCCGCTTGGTCGCGGCTCGCCGTGTAATGTTCAACGAGAAAGCCGGCGAGCGTCGAACTGCCCCGGCCGTTCGCCAGTCCTCGCGCACTCTTGTGGCAGGTCGCGCAATCGGTGGCGAAAATCTCCGCCGGCGACTTGCCCTGGTCGATATTGGTCTGGGCGTGCACGATCGCCGGGACCAGTCCCGCCAAAAGACCAATCGCGTGGGCAAAACACCGGAACACCCTGGGCTTCTCCAGTTTTGTCGGCTGACCCATCATCCATAACCCAAAACCGGCCGATTGGGAGCGGGGCGTGGCGATTTTCCCTGCTGGGAAACATGATTAGCGCATTGCTGGTCAAGGAGGATTTTGTTCTAATGACGGCAAGCAACGAAGACGCCTCTGGCGCAGTAATTGATTGTGTGGCTGGACGGGGCCGATGGCCTGATTTGAGGACACCAGTCGCGTGAGGCGAGCGTAGTCGGATGTGGAGGCGGCCGTGGATCGGTTGCTGACAATGTTTCTGGGCCAATTTATCCGCCGCGGATCGTTTACGGTCACGACGGCGCAGGGCAAGACCTACGCCTACGGCGACGGCAGCGGCCCGCCGGTCGCAGTGCGCTTCACGACCGCACAGGCCCAACGCGCCGTCTTGCTCGATCCGGAGCTTAAGCTCGGCGAAGCCTACATGGACGGCACGTTTGTCGTCGAGCGTGGCTCAATTGCCGACGTCCTTGCCATTCTTCTGAGCCAAGACCAGATCGCGGCGCCAAACTGGGCGCGGCCGCTGCGGCTCGTGCGCTACCTGCTCCGGCGCTTGCAGCAATTCAATCCGCGCTCGCGCGCGCGCAACAATGTCGCGCATCATTACGACCTCGACGCCGGGCTTTACCGGCTCTTCCTCGACGGCGACCAGCAATATAGCTGCGCCTATTTCGAGACCGCCGACGAGTCGCTTGACGACGCGCAACTCGCCAAAAAGCGCCATCTCGCCGCCAAACTATGCCTTCAGCCCGGCGACACCGTGCTCGATATCGGATGCGGCTGGGGCGGCCTTGCGCTTTATCTCGCCGAGATTGCCCGTGCACAAGTGACCGGCATCACGCTCTCCCAAGAGCAGCATAAGCGCGCACAAGACAGGGCTATGGAGCGCGGTCAAGCGCACAACGCAACCTTTCGGCTGATCGATTATCGCGATGTCCAGGGCTGCTTCGACCGTATTGTATCGGTCGGCATGTTCGAGCACGTCGGCGTCGGCTTTTATGACACCTTCTTCCGCCAATGCGCAAAGCTTCTCGCCGACGACGGCGTCTTTCTTCTGCATGCCATTGGCCGCACCGGCCCTCCGAGCATCACCAATCCGTGGATTGCCAAATACATATTCCCGGGCGGCTACATTCCAGCGCTGTCCGAAGTCTTGCCTGCGATCGAGCGCTCAGGCCTCGTCGTCACCGACGTCGAGATCCTGCAATTGCACTATGCTGAGACGCTAAAAGCCTGGCGCGAGCGATTTCTCGCCCACCGCGACGAAGTCGTGCGGCTCTACGATCAGCGCTTTGTGCGGATGTGGGAGTTCTACCTGGCGTGCTCCGAGATGGCCTTCCGCGCCAGCGACATGATGGTGTTTCAAGTCCAAATGGCCAGGCACAAGGGCGTTACACCGGCGACGCGTGATTACATTACACGCGAAGAAGCCCGATTGCGCGGGCTCGAATCCCGCCATCCTGCGCCCCTGCGACTCGCCGGCGAGTAATCCAGTCGCAGCTGTCGGCGAAAAGCCCGTCAAGCGCCGATTGGCGTTCTCTCTGGCGTACGGTGAGTAGCGGGGAAAGCCGTAAAGATGATTTCCTATTGCCGCGCCGGTCGATTAACGACGGTGCGTGCGTGGTTGCGTGCGGCGGTTCGGACTGGGCTAGTGCCGCTGTCGTTGAGTGATCCGCGATGTCGAGTGATCCAAAATTAGCCACACGCGAATCCCTTGATCGGGGCCATGGCACCAATCGATTCGATTGCACGCAAGCAGGCGCCCGCGGAACCCGCGTTCCGCGCGCCGCCGCATAACATCGAGGCTGAACAGGCTCTTCTGGGCGCAATTCTGGTCAACAACGAGGCGTTCTACCGCGTTTCCGACTTCCTTGAGCCCAAGCACTTCTTCGAACCGATCCATCAGCGCATCTTCGAGCTGGCCGCGGGCCTGGTCCGCGCCAACAAGGTCGCGACACCCGTCACATTGAAGACCTTCTTGCCGGCGGATTACGACATCGCCGGTCTTTCGCTCAATCAATATTTGGCGCGTCTGGCCGCCGAGGCGACGACAATCATCAATGCCGAGGACTACGGCCGCACCATTTACGACCTCTCGATTCGCCGCGACCTGATTACGATCGGCGAGCATATGGTCAATACCGCCTACGATGCGGCGGTCGACGCAACGCCGACGAGCCACATCGAGGACGCCGAGCGCAGGCTCTACGAGATTGCCGAGACGGGACGCTACGATTCCGGCTTCCAGCGTTTCGCCCATGCACTCACCACCGCAGTCGATATGGCCGCGCGCGCCTACCAGCGTGACGGCAACCTATCCGGGATTGCGACCGGACTGACCGATTTGGACTCCAGGATGGGCGGATTACAGCCGTCCGATCTGATCATCCTGGCCGGACGGCCGGGCATGGGCAAAACCGCGCTCGCCACCAACATTGCCTACAACGTCGCCAGGGCCTGGGCCGGAGAAGTCCGTGCCGACGGGCACATGGGTACCGTAAATGGCGGCATCGTCGGCTTCTTCTCGCTGGAAATGTCGGCCGAACAGCTCGCCACTCGAATCATCTCGGAGCAAACGGGTATTCCTTCGAACAAAATCCGCCGCGGCGCCATCGAGGAAGCCGATTTCGAGAAGATCAAGGACGTTTCGATCGAGCTACAGAACCTGCCGTTCTATGTCGACGAGACCGGCGGCCTGTCGATTGGTCAACTGGCGGCGCGTGCGCGGCGTCTCAAGCGCCAGCGCGGGTTGGATCTGCTGGTCGTCGATTACCTTCAGCTCCTGCAAGGCTCAAAGCGCGTCACCGAAAGCCGGGTCCAAGAAATCACCGACATCACCACGCGGCTGAAGGCGCTCGCCAAAGAGCTCAACATTCCGATTCTTGCCTTGTCGCAGTTGTCGCGGCAGGTCGAAGGCCGCGAAGACAAGCGGCCGCAGCTTTCGGATTTGCGCGAATCCGGTTCGATCGAGCAGGACGCCGACGTGGTGCTGTTTGTGTTCCGCGAGGAATATTACCACCAGATGCGCAAGCCCACGGAAGCAAACCGGGAAAAGTTCGCCGAATGGCTTGCCGAGGGCGAGCGCGTGGACGGCAAGGCGGAAGTGATCATCGGCAAACAGCGTCACGGACCAACCGGCACCGTTGAACTGCAATTCGAGGCCGCCGTCACGCGCTTTGCCAATCTCGATTCCGCGCATCAGCCAAATTTCTAGGCCGGCCCGCGGTCAAAGTCCGTTCCGCCGCTTTACGCTTTACCGCCGCCGCGCCCGCGGTCATAACCCGGTGCATGGCACTCGCCGAACCCATTCCCGAACCGGCCGGCCCGCTCACGGAGCCCGAAACCGGCGGCACACTCATCATCGATCTCGCCGCCATCGAGGCGAACTGGCGCGCGCTTGCGCATCAAACGCTCACCGTCGAATGTGGCGCTGTCGTCAAAGCCAACGGCTACGGCCTCGGTCTCGATCCGGTTACGGCAACCTTGGCAAAAGCCGGCTGCAAGACCTTCTTTGTCGCCGACATCGCCGAAGCGCGGCGCGTGCGTTCACGCGCGCCCGACGCGACGATCTATGTGCTCACCGGCTGTTCGCCCGAGGGATCGCCGGCCTTCATCGAGCTCAACGCGCGGCCGGTCATCAACAGCATGACCGAGCTTGCCGAATGGGACGCGTTCGTCGCCGCTCGTGACTGGCAAGGCGGCGCGGCGCTGCAAGTCGACACCGGCATGAACCGGCTCGGCATTTCCGCACAGGAAGCCGCTGCGCTGGCGCCACGCGTGCAGACCGAGAACCACGGCATCACGCTGTTGATGAGCCACCTTGCCTGCGCCGAAATCGCGGATCACCCGCTGACTGTCAGCCAGATCAACTTATTTCGCGAAATCCGCGCGCTCTATCGCGGCATTCCGGCTTCGCTCGCCAATTCCTCCGGCATCTATCTCGGCGACTCGGCGCTTTGCGATCTGGCGCGGCCCGGCGCCGCGCTCTATGGCGTCAATCCAACGCCGGGCCGTGCCAATCCGATGCGCGGTGTCGTCGAATTCACCGGGCGAATCCTGCAAGTCCGCAGCGTCGCGCCCGATGAGACGGTAGGCTATGGCGCGACATGGACGGCAAAACGTGCCTCGCGCATCGCCGTGGTTGCGCTAGGCTACGCCGACGGTCTGCTGCGCTCCGCGAGCGCGACCGACAGCAAGCCGGGCGGCACGGCGATCGTCGCCGGCAAGGCCTGTCCAATCGCCGGCCGAATTTCGATGGACCTGGTTTGCATCGACATCACCGATCTGCCCGACGGCGCGGTCCATCGCGGCGATTTCGCGACATTCATCGGCGGTGAAATTAGCATTGACGATTTCGCAGCCGCTGCCGGGACGATCGGCTATGAGGTCCTTACGCGACTGGGATTGCGTTGCCATCTGATCTATCGCGGCGGCTAACCGATCGGCCGAGCCAGGAGCCTGAAATGGCGGCGCGCACACCAAACTATGTCTGCCAGAACTGTGGCGCAGCGTATGTGCGCTGGTCCGGCCGCTGCGAGGCCTGCGGGGAGTGGAATACGCTCGTCGCGGAGGGCGCCGCATCCGCGCGTCCTTCCCGCAAGGGGCGGCTGTTCGCCGTCGAGCCGCTCAAGGGCGAGCCGCACGAAGCGCCGCGGCTCGGCTCGGGCATGGCCGAATTCGACCGGGTGACCGGCGGCGGGCTGGTGCGCGGTTCGGTGCTGCTTCTGGGCGGCGATCCCGGGATCGGCAAATCGACGCTGTTGCTGGAGGTCGCGGCCGCGTTCGCGCGCGCTCGTCACCGCGCCGTCTATATTTCCGGAGAAGAAGCCGTGGCCCAGCTGCGGCTGCGCGCCGAGCGGCTCGGCCTCACCGATGCCGCGGTCGAGATCGCAGCCGAAACCTCGGTCGAGGATATCGTGGCGACGCTCTCGCAAGGAACGGTGCCGCGCCTTGTCGTGATCGATTCGATCCAAACCATGTGGACGCAGAGCGTGGAAGCCGCACCTGGCACGGTCACGCAGGTGCGCGGTTCGGCGGGCGAGCTTATTCGCTTCGCCAAGCGCACCGGCGCAGCCGTGATGCTGGTCGGTCACGTCACCAAGGACGGCCAGATCGCCGGACCGCGCGTCGTCGAGCACATGGTCGATGCGGTGCTGTCGTTCGAAGGCGAGGGCTCGCACCAATTCCGCATTTTGCGCGCGATCAAAAACCGCTTCGGGCCGACCGACGAAATCGGCGTGTTCGAAATGACCGGCGCGGGTTTGCGCGAGGTCGCCAATCCGTCCGAGCTGTTCCTGTCCGAGCGCGACCTCGGCAGTCCCGGCACTGCCGTTTTTGCCGGCATCGAGGGCACGCGCCCGCTCCTGGTCGAAATCCAGGCGTTGGTGGCACCGACGACGCTTGGCACCCCGCGCCGTGCTGTCGTCGGCTGGGACCAAAGCCGGCTATCGATGGTGCTTGCGGTGCTCGAGGCCCATTGCGGGGTCCGGCTCTCGGGCCATGACGTCTATCTCAACGTTGCGGGGGGCCTGCGCATCCACGAGCCGGCGGCCGACGTCGCCGCGGCTGCGGCATTGGTGTCGTCTCTGGCCCACGCACCGCTGCCGGCCGACGCCGTTTATTTCGGCGAGGTCTCGCTCTCCGGCGCGGTGCGGCCGGTGGCGCAAACCGCGCTGCGGCTCAAGGAGGCGCAGAAACTCGGCTTCACCCGGGCGATCGTCCCTGAAGCATCGCGCGCCGAGGCGCTCGACGGCTTCGCGCTCTCGACCATCGGCACGCTGGCAAACCTCGTCGCCGATATAGCCCGCAACGGCACGCCGCCGCTGCGGCGCGTAGGCCGTCCGGACGGCTGATTCCGCCGATTATCGCGCGTTAGCGCCCAAATCCGGCGGCGCCATTTGAGCGCCCGAGAAGACGGATGACGCCGCGCGCCAGCCCGGCTATACACCCCGCGGGTCTCTAGCCGCCGCAGCGCCACCTTCGCCTTGGGTTCCCAGGAACCATGCCGATCACGTTGCTCGATATCGTGCTCATCGTCGTGATGCTGGTTTCGGGGCTGCTGGCCATGGTGCGCGGCTTCATGCGCGAGGTGCTCTCTATCACCGCGTGGGTGCTAGCGGCCGGGGCAACGCTCTACTCGTATTCCAAGCTCCTGCCGTACGCCAAGCAGTACTTCAACAATGACATCGTCGCGGCTGTTGCCGTCATCGGCGGCGTTTTCCTGGTCACACTGCTTGTCGTCTCGGTCCTGACCATCCGCATTTCCGACATGGTGCTCGACAGCCGCGTCGGCGCGCTCGATCGCACGCTTGGCTTCCTGTTCGGGCTGGCGCGCGGGCTGATTATCGTGGTCGTCGCCTACACCTTCTTCGACTGGCTGGTGCCCGACCGCAGCAAGCCGGACTGGGTCTTGCACGCCAAGTCGAAGGTGGTGTTAAGCAGTACCGGAGATTGGCTCAAGGCGCAGTTGCCGGAAAACGCCGAAAGCACCATCTTAAATAAGCTGAAGCCGAAGCGTCCGGGGGATACCGACACGCCGGATACCGCGCCCCCGGGTCAGCGTGGGGAAAACGGCAATCCCGCCGACAGTAACGCGGCCGCAGGCTATGATCGCGGCGCGCGAATCGCGATGCAGCAGTTGTTTGAGGCTGCCCCCACCCTACCCTCTCCCGCAAGCGGGGGAAGGTAGGGTGGGGGCAGCGCTGGAGAGCCGATGACAATGACCGAACCCGATCTCCTCGACCTTGACGCGGATCGGATGCGCGAAGAGTGCGGCGTGTTCGGGATATTCGGCCATCCGGATGCCGCCGCCATCACCGCGCTCGGCTTGCACGCGCTTCAGCACCGCGGCCAGGAAGCGGCCGGGATTGTCTCGTTCGACGGCAAGCGCTTCCACTCCGAACGGCGGCTCGGGCTGGTCGGTGACGCCTTCTCACGGCGCGAAGTGATAGACCGCCTGCCCGGCACCGCCGCGGTCGGTCACGTGCGCTATTCGACCACCGGCGAAACCATTCTGCGCAATGTGCAGCCGCTGTTCGCCGAGCTCAATGCCGGCGGCTTTGCCGTCGGCCACAACGGCAATCTCACCAACGGCATCACGCTGCGCAAACAGCTGGTGCGCGAAGGCGCCATGATGCAATCGACGACCGACACGGAGGTCATCCTCCATCTTGTGGCGCGCTCGCATCGCAATCGCTTCGTCGATCGGTTCGTCGAAGGCTTGCGCATGCTGGAAGGTTCCTACGCCTTCGTCGGCCTTACCAACAAGAAGCTGGTCGGCGCGCGCGACCCGCTCGGCATCCGGCCGCTGGTGCTCGGCAAGCTCGACGGCTGTCCCATTCTTGCCTCCGAAACCTGCGCGCTCGACATCATCGGCGCCCAATATGTCCGCGACGTGGAAAACGGCGAAGTTTTGATCTTCGACGATGAAGGCGCCCATTCCCACAAGCCGTTCCCGGCGATGGCGCCGCGGCCGTGCATCTTCGAATACATCTATTTCGCGCGGCCGGATTCGATGATCGGCGGCCGCAGCGTCTACAACGTCCGCAAGGCCTCCGGCGCCGAACTCGCGCGCGAGGCGCCCGCCTCTGCCGACGTGGTCGTTCCGGTGCCCGACTCCGGCGTACCCGCGGCAGTCGGATATGCGCAAGAATCCGGCATTCCATACGAGCTCGGCATTATCCGCAACCACTATGTCGGCCGAACGTTCATCGAGCCGACCCAGCATATCCGCCAGCTCGGCGTCCGGCTGAAGCACAGCGCCAATCGCGCCGTGGTGAACGGCAAGCGCATCGTGCTGATCGACGATTCGATCGTGCGCGGCACGACGTCGGTGAAGATCGTGCAGATGATGCGCGATGCCGGCGCCCGCGAAATTCATTTCCGCATCGCCTCGCCGCCGATCACTCACCCGGACTATTACGGCATCGACACGCCCGAAAAGGACAAGCTGCTCGCGGCGACGCACGATCTCGAAGGCATGCGCAAGTTCATCGGGGCGGATTCACTCGCCTTCCTCTCGGTTGAAGGCATCTACCGGGCCATGGGCGAGAAAGGCCGCGATCCGGCGCGTCCGCAGTTCACCGATCACTGCTTTACCGGCGAATATCCGACCCCCCTCACCGACCGCATGGGGCAAGACGCCTCGCCACGCCAGCTCTCGTTGCTCGCCGAAGCGAGCTGAGAAATGCCCCCTCCGCTTGCCGGCCGCATCGCGCTTGTCACCGGCGCCTCGCGCGGTATCGGCTATGCACTGGCGCTCGTGCTGGCGCGGGCCGGTGCGCATATCGTCGCGGTGGCACGCACGGTCGGCGGTTTGGAAGAGCTTGACGATGCGGTGCGCGCGGCCGGCAGTTCCACGACGCTCGTGCCGCTCGACATGCGCGATTACGACGGCTTCTACCGGCTCGCCGCCGCGCTCAATGAGCGCTATCAGCGGCTCGATGTGCTGGTCGGCAATGCCGCGGTTGCGGGCCAGCGTTCCCCGCTCGGACACGTCATGCCGCCGGCCTGGGATGAGGCGATGGCGGTCAACGTCACCGCCAACTACCAGCTCATTCGCGCCATGGATGGCCTGCTGCGGCGCTCCGATGCCGGCCGCGCCGTGTTCATGACGTCCGGCGCCGCCACCAATGCCCGGGCCTATGCCGGGTCCTACTCGGTATCGAAGGCCGCGCTCAACGCGCTGGCGCGAACTTATGCCGCCGAGACAAGCTCGACGCCGGTGCGTGTCAATTTGTTCAATCCCGGTCCCACCCGCACCGGCATGCGCGCGCTAGTCATGCCGGGCGAAGACCCGATGACATTGCCGACGCCGGAACAAGTCGCGGAGAAAGTCCTGGAGCTTTGCCTGCCGAGTTTTTCGGAAACCGGCAAGCTTTACGATTTTGGCGCCGGAAAATTGTTGGAGTTCAAGGATCCTGCGTAAAACCAACAGCAATAATTCTTGACCTGTCATGCTCCGCGAAAGCGGAGCATCCAGTACTCACTTTATATGCGGCTTCGCTCAGTCCGATACCAACCCTGTTTGAATACTGGATCATCCGCCGGAGCTTGTCATCGGGCCGGCCACTTCGGGCCGGACCCGTTGGCGGATGATGACAGGGAAATGAGTCGGTGCTTAACGGCGCTGGTATAACACCCCACGCGATCATTATCGCCGGCGCTTGCGTTTCGCATAAGGATTCTCCTTGGCGCGCAGCATCAGCCTGATCGGCGTGCCGGGAAGTGAAAATTCCTCGCGCATTTCGTTGACCAGATAACGGCGATAGGTTTCCGGCAGCGCGGCGGCGCGAGCGGCAAACAGCACGAAAGTCGGCGGCCGCGCCTTTGGCTGGGTGATGTAGTCGAGCCGCAACCGCCGGCCGCGAATGGCGGGCGGCGGATTGGCGGAGATAGCCCGGGCGAGAAAGCGGTTAAGCGCCGCCGTCGGCACCCGGCGATTCCAGACGGCATGGCTCGCCAATACGGCGGCCATCAGCCGATCGAGACCGTCGCCGCTGCGGGCCGACATTGCAACGATCGGAACACCCTTGATCTGTGGCAACAGAAGATCAATGTGCGTGCGCAATCGCGACAGCGCGCCCGGTTCCTGCTCGATCATATCCCATTTATTGAGCCCGATGACGATGGCGCGCCCTTCCCTTTCGACGAGGTCCGCGATCCGGATGTCCTGCTCCTCGAAAGGTGTCAGCGCATCCACAAGCACAATCACGACCTCGGCGAAACGGATGGCGTTGAGCGCATCGGCAACCGAGAGCTTTTCCAGTTTCTCCTCGATCCGCGCGCGGCGGCGCAATCCCGCCGTATCGTGAATACGAAAGTGGCGGCCGCGCCAATCGAGATCGACGGCGATGGCGTCGCGCGTGATGCCCGCTTCGGGGCCCGTCAACAGCCGCTCCTCGCCGATCAATCGGTTGATCAGCGTTGACTTGCCGGTGTTGGGGCGCCCGACCACCGCAATCCGGATGGGCTTGTCTTCCGCAACGGAGACCGGAGCATCGTCAGTCTCACGTTCGCCTGCTGCATCGGGCAGTGCTGTGCGGAGCGCGTCATAAAGGTCCGCCAAGCCCTCGCCATGTTCGGCACTGATGGAAACCGGCTCGCCGAGGCCGAGCGCGTAGGATTCGAGCGCGCCCGCTGCACCGGCACGTCCTTCGCTTTTGTTAGCGACCAGGATGGTGGGCTTGCCCGCTCGGCGCACGAGATTGGCAAAGGTGCGATCGGCCGCCGTCGCGGCATCGCGTGCATCGACTAGAAACAGCACCGCATCGGCCTGCGCCACCGCCGCGGCCGTCTGCGCTTGTATTCTCGCGGAGAGCGACTTGCGCTCGGCGTCCTCGAGGCCGGCGGTGTCGATCACCTTGAAGGCGAGATCGCCGAGCCTGCCTTCGCCTTCGCGCCGATCGCGCGTCACTCCCGGCTGATCGTCAACCAGCGCCAGACGCCGCCCGACGAGACGGTTGAACAGGGTCGATTTGCCGACGTTCGGCCGGCCGACAATGGCAACGGTAGGAATCATTCGGTAGGAGCCATGATGACGGCTGCGTCAAAACCGGCGGCAGAAATCAAGAATTAGCCGCAGCCAGCCCTACTGGGAAGGCGTGGCCGGCGCGGGCGGATTTGGCCAAATCGACTGTGATGGCTGCTGCGCTGGCGCGGACTGCGGTGACGCCGGCCAGACCGACTGCGATGGCGCGCCTGGCGCCGCCGTTTGTTGGCTTGAAGCGCCTTGCGGCGTAGGCCAGACCGATTGCGAAGAGCCTGCATTTTGCTGCACCGGCGAGGCCCGCTTTGGCGTGGGCCCGATGCTGATGCGCGTCGGCGATTGGGCAGGCTTTCGATTAAAGGCGGGATCCTGCGCCGTCGAGGCCGGTGCGCGCGCGAGCTTCGGCTTTGGTTTCGGTTTGGGCTTTTCGGCTGGCGGCGCCGCTGCACCTGACGCCGCGGTGTCGGCTGTGGCTTGATCGGGGGGCGGCTGATAGCCCTTCACCAGATCCTGGGGCACACCCGTTGATGTGCCCGGCACGCCACTGGGAAATACCGGCTCGCGCTCGCCCGGGAGCTTCTTCTTTGAATCGAACATGTCGTTGGCGAACAGCACCGTCGGATCGAATTGGCCGCCAGGAGTGCAGCCCGCGATCACGAGTAACAGCGCGACAGCCGAGGCAAATCGAAACAGCGAGGGGACCGGTCGCATCAGCATAGTGCTCAGCCCTTGCCGCCCGCCGCGATGAGCTCGCTCAAAACTTCGGCGCGACTGCGTGTTCCCTGCGGCGATTGCGGATCGGTGATGATCATGTCGGTCCACTGCCGTGCCGCGGTCATATCGCCCGCCTTCCAGGCGGAGAGCGCGAGAAGTTCGCGCGCGGTGTGACGGAAAGTTCTACCGGCCGCAGTCAACGGTTCGAGCCGCTCGCGAATCTCGGAATAAGGCGCGGTGTCCACGAGCAGTATGCCAGCGCGAACGCCGGCCAAATCATCGATGACTTGTCCGGCGCTCTTGTCGGCCGCGATCTCGTCATAGGTTTTGACCGCGGCGCTTTTGTCGGTCCGCGCAAGCTCGGCCGCTTCGCGCAGCCGCGCCAGCCCGCGATAGCCCGCGGTGCCGTCGGCGGCAAGTTTGGCGAAGGCGGCCTCGGCTTCCTGATGTTTGCCGGCTTCGGCAAGAGTGATCGCGTTTTCGAAAGCGGCGCCGTATTCGCTAGCCTTCTTGGCTTGCCACCATTCATAGCCGCGCCAAGCGCCGACCGCAGCGACGATGAGCACACAGCCGGCAATGACGAAATTGCCATACCGCTGCCACAGCTTCTTGAGCTGGTCGCGACGGACTTCTTCGTCAACTTCCTGGAATATGTCGGCCACGGACCCCGTCCCCAGCACTCGCCAGACACTCGTCAAAACTCGCCCAAGTTCCGCAAAACCGTCCCTTCCCCCAATCGCTGAGCATGAGCCGGCTTTTCGAACAGAACGTGGACAAAGTAACGAAATTCGGGCGATTTTCGCCCGGAAAGCGATAGCGCGATTAGCTTAATGATGTGGCGTCAGCAAGGCAAAGACCAAATGCCGCAATGCTTTATGGGTTGAAGGCGGTCTTGGCGTGAAGGCGCGCAAGCTACTTTTTGCGCATGCCGTAGACATTGTCAGGGCCGGGGAAACTGCGCGCGCGCACCGCTTCGGCGTAGCCCTTGACCGCCCGCTCGATCGAGGGCCCGAGATCGCCAAACCGCTTGACGAATTTCGGCACCCGAGGCGACAGCCCGAGCATATCCTCGAGGACGAGAATCTGGCCGTCGCATGCCACGCTTGCGCCGATGCCGATGGTGGGTATCGCCACCTGCGTTGTGATGCGGCGTCCTAACGGCTCGGCAATCGCTTCGAGCACCACGGCAAATGCACCGGCATCGGCGACTGCGCGCGCGTCGGCCTCGATCGGCGCCCAGTCGGCTTCGTCGCGGCCTTGCGCGCGGAATGATCCGATCGCGTTGATCGCCTGCGGGGTAAGGCCGACATGAGCCATGACCGGCACGCCGCGTTCCACCAGGAACGCGATCGTTTCCGCCATGCGGCGGCCGCCTTCGACCTTGATCGCGCCGCAGCCGGTCTCCTTCAGCACCCGCGCGGCGGAGGCGAAGGCCTGCTCGCGCGAGGCCTCGTAGGAGCCAAACGGCATGTCGACGACAACGTGCGCGCGCCGCGAGCCGCGCATCACCGCGAGCCCTTGCAGGATCATCATGTCGAGCGTGACCGGCACAGTCGTCTCAAGGCCGTGCATCACCATGCCGAGCGAGTCGCCGACCAGGATGACATCGCAATAGGCGTCGAGGATACGTGCGGTATGCGCGTGATAGGACGTCAGGCAAACGATCGGATCGCCGCCCTTGCGGGCGCGAATGTCGGGCGCTGTGAGTCGCCGGATTTCGTTTTGCACTGACATCGGCTAGGGCCCGAATGCCGGCACGCCGATCACGATTGGATGAAATACGAAGCCCAGCGCGAGATAGACGATGGTTCCCACGACGACCGCGATGATGTCATTCATGGTCCCGCCTACCGGGATCGGCGGTGCGCCGGCATCGCTGCGGCGCTTCAGCGTGATGCGGTCATAGACCGCCCAAGCGAGCACGGAACCGAACAGGATGATGCCGCCGAGGTCGCCGTTTGCGCACAAATGCGCAAACGCCCAGGTCTTGACCCCCGCCAGCATCGGGTGCTTCAGCACGCGCTTGATGTTGCCGGGGATGTAAGCGGCGACGATCATGATGCTAGCCGGCCACATCAGCCCTTCGACGATATGGCGCGTCCATGCCGGCGGATTCCACACCACGATGAAACCGGCGGCGCGGTAGCTCGCAAAGCCGTAGGCGATAAGCGCAATGCCGACGATCGATACGAGCGAGAACAGCCCGCGATACGGCCATTCGCCGATCTTGGCGACGAGAGTCGCGCGCCGGTCGCGCATGGTCACGAACACATGCGCGCCGAGGAAAACAACGAGCCCGAGGATTTCGACGGCAAGACCCATGGGACTACTCGACGAACTACACGATTGTGAGTGTAAGGGGTGGTTCCGGCTTATGCCAGGAGGGGCTATCCGCCGCGTGGACGTTCCCCTGTTTACCTAGGACGCATAGAGCCTGTCGCGCTCAAGGTAGCCCGCCGTATCGACCAGCACCTCGCGCTCCTTGAATGTGACCATGTCGTTTCGCATCGATGCCGAACTGCCATCGCGGGCAATCGCGGCAAGCACGCGCTGGGTGGCCTTGATTGCGGCACGCTGGGTGTCGCTTGGAATAATGACGAGATGATAGCCGAGCGCTTCGAGACGCGACGCCGGCAGCAATGGGGTCTTGCCGCCCTCGAACATATTGATCAGTTTCCATCCCGATACTGACCTTGCGATCTCGGCAATCTGCGCCTCCGTGGTCGGCGCCTCGACAAAGATCATATCGGCGCCGGCCTCGCGATACGCCGCGGCACGGTCGATCGCGGCAGAAAACCCTTCCACCGCGATGGCGTCGGTGCGCGCAATCACGATGAAATCGGCATCGTGCAACGTGTCGCGCACCGCCTTGAGCTTCTGCACCATCTCGCCTGCGGGCACGAGAGCCTTGTCGTCATAGTGGCCGCATTTCTTTGGGAACGTTTGGTCCTCGAGATGAAAGGCAGCAACGCCAGCGCGCTCGAAAGCGCGGGCGGCGGCTTGCGCATTAAGCGCATTGCCGTAGCCGGTATCGGCGTCGGCAACAAGCGGGACCGCGACAACATCAACCATCGAAGCCAGCCGATCGACGATGGCGCTCATCGGGATCAATCCGAGATCGGGCACGCCGGCCGAACGGGCGATCGCCCCGCCGCTCGCATAAATCGCCGGGAATCCCGCTTGTTCCACCAGCCTCGCCGAGAGCCCGTCGTAAGCGCCAGGCGCGACCGCGATGCGGCCCGAAGCGAATAAGGCCCTCAATTTCGTCGTGGCGCGCACGGTTGCATCTCCACTTTGCCTGTGTTCTTTCGCCATGATACGTCGTGCAAAGGCCGGCGGGAAAGCGCAGGAGAACGAAATGAAACGAGGCGTCGCGGCGTTGTTGGCCGTACTCTTCAGCACGCTTTCGGCCTTCGCGCAGGATTGGCCGACCAAGCCGGTCCGGATCATCGTGCCGTTCGCGGCTGGTGCAACACCCGATCTCGTGGCGCGCCTGATCGCCGATAAACTGCAAGACAAGCTCCATCAGACTTTCATCGTCGAAAACAGGCCCGGTGCCAGCGGCAATACCGGAACCGATGCCGTGGCCAAGGCCGACCCCGATGGTGCAACAATCGGCATCAGCATCGGCGGCCCGCTTGCCATCAACACGCTGTTGTTCAGCCAGCTGCCCTACGATCCAAAGAAGGATATTGCGCTGATCACCATGCTGGTGACGCAGCCGAGCGCGCTCGCGATCAATTCCAGCCTCGGCGTGTACAACGCGGGGGAACTTCTCGACCTGATCAAGCGCAATCCCGGCAAGTACGCTTACGGGTCGATCGGCACCGGATCGCTGTCGCAACTCGCCATGGAAGCGATCGCGCTCAGGAGCGGCACCAAGCTCGTGCACGTGCCCTACCCGTCCTCGCCGCAGGCGATCCAGGCGCTGATGCGCAACGACGTTCAAATGGTCTGTTTGCCCGCGATATCGATAGTGCCGCAGCTCGGCGGCGGCGCCATAAAGCTGCTCGCCATCTCCACAGCCCAGCGCTCGGCGCTGCTACCGGGCGTGCCGACCTTGAAGGAATCCGGCATCGATGTGCAAGCCGACGCGTGGAGTGGCCTGATTGGGCCGGCGGGGCTGCCGCAGGCGACCATCGAGCGGATCGGAAAGCTGGTGGGCGATGTCCTTACCTCGCGCGCGGTTCGCGAAAAGCTCACAACGCAATTGATGGAGCCGATCCCCGATTCGCCCGCCGAGTTCCGGGCGCGGATCGATGCCGACATCGTGCGCTGGACGCCGGTGATCGAGGCGGCGAATATCAAGATCAACTAGACGCGAGTGCCGAGCGTTCAACCACGGGTGGGAACGGCCCCGCCGTAAACTTCCGGCTTGAATCCGACTACGAGCTTGCCGCCGCCGAGGTCGAGCACCGGCCGCTTAATCATGGACGGCTGCGCCAGCATCAGCGCGATGGCCTTCTTGGCGTCGATGCGGTTCTTGTCTTTGTCCGGCAGCTTGCGAAAGGTCATGCCGGCGCGATTGAGCAGAGTTTCCCAGCCGACTTTCTTGCTCCATCGCTCAAGCCGATCCCGGTCGATGCCGGCAGTCTTGTAGTCGTGAAACGCATAATCGACGCCGTGCTTGTCGAGCCAGGCGCGCGCCTTCTTCATCGTCTCGCAGTTCTTGATGCCGTAGATCGTCGCGCTTTTTGTCATGCCGCCTACCATGGTGCTGCGAAGTCATCCGCGAAGTTGCCACCGTCCGAGCGGAACATGCTTTGTTCTGCCGATCAAGCTGAACACGAGAACGAATTCGCGGACAGTCCAGCAAATAGGTTCGATGGGTCGTTCGTCAATACGCCGACCGTCGTACAGCAACGTAACATGTGGCGTGAAAATCGAACGCGCCTTAGGCCTAAGCCCTACCTTGCGCATCGCCGTGCAAAGCGATGAATAAAGCATCGTCAATCCAATTACGCCGTCTTCCCCCACCAGAACCACGGGATGATGGCCTTCTCTGCCAGAAAAACTTTTTGCGCAATTGAACGAAACTCGGAAGGGCGTAGCCGTGACAATCGCCGCTGCCTCACTTGCTTTGGCAACGACTGTCGGCGAGGCACCATCGTGATCATCGAAACCATACAATGAGCTATGAAATCTTGCTGTAAGAGGCGGTCTGCCTCTGAGCCCGTATTCGCAACGCAATTCCTGAGCGACCCGCGCGATGCGTGCCGCCGCTGGAGGACCGGGAAAGATCGAAAAGAATAGTCCGGCTGACACCCGCGTTTCAGACGACGGCAAAGAGCGCCCATCTAACCCATACATGGACTGGAACATAACATGAACATTGTTCGGATGTAAAGTCCCCCGACCAATAAAACCAAGGTACGAAGGGGAACGCTGTCCGAGCAGAGCGCTCAACCGAAACTGTCACCGAGGGCGCGCCCTCACTCCCACTCGATTATTCTGAGTGATCGTAACGCGTTGAATTCCAAGCGCAAATTTTTTCTGCACACGACGAAGAACCGTCTCCCCGATCCGTCAGAAATTTTCGCTCTTGAATTCAAAGGAGAATTTTGCCGATTCAGAATCTGCTCGGTTTCAGCGACTATCGGCAACGATTAGTCGTTCTTCGCAAAATTCATCGTACGCGGGGCGCACGCGACATCCGGAAAAATACCGTCAGCCATTGCGATGACAAGCCTCGAACGGCGACCGGCAGCGCAGAAGGCCAGCGCCACCGTCCGAATGACGAGCACAAGCAAGTCGAATCTCGTGGACGCCCCAGGGACCTGCGATTGAGCCACTCCTCTCGTTCAACGGCTACAGCCAGCGGCGGACACGCGCCTTGTACTCGCGGTAGGCGTCGCCGAAACGCCGCTCGAGATATGCCTCCTCGCGCGCGACCACCCCGTAGCGCATTGTGACAGCGAGGGGCACCGCGAGGACAAAAACCCACGGGCTCCGCGCGGCCACGCCGATCCCCGCATAGAGGAGGAACATGCCAACGTAGATTGGATTGCGGCTTAAGCCGTGAATGCCGGTTGTCACCAACGTTCGCACGGGCTGTGTAGAGGGGACCGGCGTCGCCGCGCGAGAGAAGTTGCGAACAGCCGCGGCGAAGATCGCCATCCCGAGAAGGATCAGACCGCCGCCTGCCGCCCAGAGCACCGGATCAGCTTCCGGCAAGGTAAGCGGCAGGGCCAGCACGCGATCCAGCATCAGCCCCAGGATGAGGCATGCCAGATGGAGAAGCGGCGGCCGCATTATGGGACGTGCGATTTCGGTATCGTGACCCTGCTGGCCGGTGGTACCCACGGGGCTCCTCCTTTCAGGCAATGCGTCGAGGCGGGGATCGCAACCAGGAAGACAACCAGGGTGTCACTCCTGCCTGTTGACAACTAAGGTGTCAATGCTGGATTTATGCGATGGGACGGAACACAAAGCGATGCGGACGCTGACAGATCGGGAAGGGACAGGTCGGACCACAAGCAGCAAAGGCGAGGCTATCGCGGATGTGATCCTCGAGGTCGCACAGTTCTTCTTCCGCGTCCGCGCGTTCGGTCAGAAGACAGGGTTCATCACAAGTTGGGGTGCCGGTGCGTTTGGCTTCATGCGCAGCCTGGCGCTCGCCGGCCCTCTCACTGTGCCAGAGATCGCCAAGATGCGGCCGACCAGCCGCCAGCGCATGCAGCGGCTGGCGGATGAACTTGCGGCCGAGGGGCTCGTGGAGTTCATCGACAATCCGAGGCATCGGCGATCGAAGCTGGTGCGCCTCACTCGCAAGGGCAACAGGCACTATCGTCGGTTGAACGTCCAGTTATTGGAAATCGCCTCGATGATGGGCGCTGATTTGAGCGAGGCAGATATCCGCAAATCCACCGAGATCGTGCGGCGGCTCAGCGATGAGATGAAGGACGCAGCCCGCTAAAATCAGCGGAATCCGCTTGAGCATCACGCGGCCATTCTTGCCGGCGGAAGTCAGAGTGGTGTGAGGACTATTGACCACTACTGCTGGGACAGCATCGTCTTTAGCACGCTGCCCTATCCCAATCTACTCCACAGTACTCCCCCTACTCCCACTCGATCGTACCCGGCGGCTTAGAGGTTACGTCGTAAACCACGCGGTTGACGCCTTTGACCTCGTTGATGATCCGGGTCGCCACCGCGCCGATGAATTTCATGTCAAACGGATAGAAGTCCGCAGTCATGCCGTCGGTCGACGTCACCGCGCGCAACCCGACGACGAAATCGTAGGTGCGGAAGTCGCCCATGACACCAACGGTGCGCACCGGCAACAGCACCGCGAACGCCTGCCAGATGTCGTCGTAGAGCCCGGCGCGGCGGATCTCTTCGATGAAAATGTCGTCGGCGAGCCGTAGGATATCGAGCTTTTCACGGGTGATCGCGCCCGGGCAACGGATGGCCAAGCCGGGCCCCGGAAATGGATGCCGGCCGACGAACGCCTCAGGCAAGCCAAGCTCGCGGCCGAGCGCGCGGACCTCATCCTTGAACAGTTCGCGCAACGGCTCGACGAGCGTCATGTTCATGCGCTCCGGCAGACCGCCGACATTGTGATGCGACTTGATCGTCACCGACGGACCGCCGGTGAACGACACGCTCTCGATGACATCGGGGTAGAGCGTGCCTTGTGCGAGGAATTCCGCGCCGCCGATTTTCTTCGCCTCGGCCTCGAACACGTCGATGAACGATTTGCCGATGGTCTTGCGCTTTTGCTCCGGGTCGTCGATGCCCGCGAGCGTACCGAGGAACGTTTCGGAAGCATCCACATGGATAAGTGGAATGTTGTAATGGCCGCGGAACAGCGCCACGACCTTTTCGGCTTCGGCAAGGCGCAACAGCCCGTGGTCGACGAACACACAGGTGAGCTGATCACCGATCGCCTCGTGAATAAGCACGGCGGCGACCGCGGAATCCACGCCGCCCGACAGCCCGCAGATCACCCTGCCCTTGCCGACTTGGCGGCGGATTTTCTCGATCGCCTCGTCCTTGAACGCGCGCATCGTCCAGTCGCCGGCGCAGCCAGCGATCTTGCGCACAAAGTTGCGCAAAATGGCCGCGCCGTGCGGCGTGTGCACGACTTCGAGATGGAATTGCGTGGCATAGAATTTGCGCTCTTCGTCGGCGATCATGGCGATTGGCGCGTTGGCCGATGTGCCGATTGCGGCAAAACCCTCCGGCGGTTTGGTGACACGGTCGCCGTGGCTCATCCACACCGGATAGCGCTCGCCGACTTGCCACACGCCGTCGGTCAGCGCCGACGGTTTCGTCACCTCAACCTCGGCGCGGCCGAATTCACGGTGATGGCCGCCTTCGACCCTGCCGCCGAGCTGGTGCGCCATCGCTTGCTCGCCATAACAGATGCCGAGTACCGGCACGCCGGCTCGGTAGATTGCCATCGGCGCGAGCGGGGCGTTCTTGTCGAACACCGAAGCGGGCCCGCCCGAGAGGATAACGCCTTTCGGCCTCATCTCGCGGAAGGCCGCTTCCGCTTTCTGAAACGGCACGATCTCGCAATAGACCCCCTCTTCACGTACGCGCCGCGCAATGAGTTGGGTGACCTGCGAGCCGAAATCGACGATGAGAATCTTGTCGTGAGGCGCCATAGCAGGTTCTGCCCCATCCCTTCCCTCCTCTGCAAGCGGGGGAAGATTAGGGAGCGGGTTCTGTCGAGCCTTCGCCACCGAACTCATGTCTTGCGCCGTAGCAGGCTGACAAAAAACCCGTCGGTGTCGGTCCGGCGCGGCGTCATCAGCAAACCTTCGTCCGAAATAAGCGCGGCGCGGCTAAAAAGATAGGCTCGCTCGCCCAGCGCCCGCGCCACTTCGGCGGGCTTTTCCACGGAAAAATCAGGGTGCCGGCCGGTAAAGGCCCGTACCTGGTCGCCGTTTTCTTCCGCCAGCACCGAGCAGGTGATGTAGGCGATGCGGCCGCCGCCCGGCTTGGTGAGAGCGACAGCGCGATCGAGCAGCGCAGTCTGCTGCTTTTGTCGCTCGGCAAGAGCGCCCGGCCGGATGCGCCATTTGGCGTCCGGGTTGCGCCGCCACGTGCCGGTTCCGGTGCAGGGCGCGTCGATCAGCACGAGATCGGCACGTCCGGCAAGATCGGCAAGCCCCCACCCATTCCCTCCCCCGCTTGCGGGGGAGGGAATGGGTGGGGGCCCGCGCGGCGTGCGGACCTGGATATTGCGCGCGCCGGCGCGCGCGATGCGCTCGTGGATCGGCACGAGCTGGCGCTTGTCGATGTCGGTGGCATAGATTTGACCGTGATTGTCCATCGCCGCCGACAGCGCCAGCGTCTTGCCGCCGGCGCCGGCGGCGAGATCGATGACCTGCTCGCCGGGTTTGGCGCCAGCCAACAGCGCGGCGAGCTGCGAGCCTTCGTCCTGGATTTCGATGAAGCCCTTGCGAAACGCCGGTTCGGCATGGATCGCCGGGCTTTTGGCATCGGCAGCAAGGCGAAGGCGGAGTCCGATGGGCGACCAGCGCGTCGCTTCAACGTTGAGATGCGCAAGCTCGGGAAGAAGCTCCTCGCGCTCGGCCTTGAGCGTATTGACCCGCATGTCGAGCGGGGCGCGGCTTGCCAGCGCCGCGCCTTCCGCGCCTCGCTCGTCGCCGAAGGCGCGCGCGAAATACGGCTCGAGCCATTCCGGGTATTCGCCCTGTATCGGCGCCGGTGCGTTTGCCAGGGAATTTGAGCCAAGCGCCGCCCGCTCGGTTTGCGTCAACGGCGCAGGCGCAAAGCGCTCCCCGCTGCACAGCGCTTCAATGGCCGCGACATCGAGGCCGCGCTCACGATGCAGCATGCCGATCAGCGCCGCGCGCGCGCCCGACTCACCCATGAGCCAAGCGGAGGATGCCTTGCGGCGCAGCGCGTCATAGACAAGCCCGGCAATGGCCGCGCGATCGGACGAGCCGGCGAAGCGGTGCGAAAGTCCCCAATCCTTGAGGACGTCCGCCGCCGGGCGCCGCCGCGCCTCGATATCGGCAAAAACCTCGATGGCAGCGGAAAGGCGAGCCGACGGCGTCATAATCAGGACTACTGCGAGAGGACAGCGAGCGGCTATTTTGTCTTGCGCTTGATGGCCGCGGCACGATGCGACCCCGGCGTATCATGACGCCGCACGTTTCCGCGCACTTCTTTTATTGCCTCTTCGAGATCGCGGACGTGAATGCCCTTCGGTGCCTTCCGGGCGTGCACGCTGTTGAGCATGCGGCGGAGCAAATCGTCGTCTTGCTCGTCACGATACGGCTTGAGATCGAGATCCTTCGGCACTTTTTTCAGCCGCTCATCGCCGATGGTTTTGACGTATTTCTGCATGAAGCGATCGTAGGTGCGCCAACCGATGCCGGCGGCGCGCACGGCTGCCTCTTCGGCACGCGTCGCGATCTGGTGCGCATGCAAATAATGCAGGCCAAGCTGATCGATCAGAGTCTTCTCGACCTCCTCGTGGAGGATGAGAAAGCGGTCGGTATTGATGACGCGCCCGCCGAACTTGAACGATTGCGGCATATGGCGGTCGATATAGATCGTCTTGCCGTCGAGGCTGTAGCCGGCGAGATAAGGAATATCGTGCTTGCGATCGAATTTCTTGACGCGCCGGCAGATCGCATCGAGCGCGCGATCCATCATCAGCGACGAGACATACCATTCCGGCAGTCTGAGTCGCTTATGAGGAGCGGTGGGATGGCAAAAATCGAACGGCATGACCTTGATCCTCAGGTGCCAGTCAGAATTTCCACAATGAAAACGACCCACATGATCGCGAGCGCCAGCGCTGAAATGCCAAAAAATATACCGCGCACGCGAACTCGATTGCTTGTGACATGCATGTAAGCCTGCAGCAGCCTGAATATCACGAACACCCAGGCAAGCAAGACGAACAAGAGTCCGGCATGATGGGTGATAAAGGCGAGAATCGTCAGGACGTAAAAGAGAACAGGCAGCTCGAACTGATTGCTGTAGGAGTACGCGACCTGCAGTGCGGCCGGTGACCAGTTCGGCTGGCGTAGCGCGATATCTTCTTCCCGCACCTTGCCCGAACTGAAATCGCGCGCGCGCAACGGCGCCAGCCAAAACAAAAGCAAAAAGGTGAGGATCACTTCAACAAACAGCGGTAGCAGGATCGCCTGTGGAGACATTGTAGTTCCCCGGTGAACCAGACTCGTCCTATCACGCTGTAGCCGTAGTCGCCAATCTCAAGGCATCAAAGCTTGACGCTGATTGCCGTTTCGCCGTCTTCGTCGAGCAGCGCGCTGCGCCAGGATTTGCCGTCGAACAGCGCCTTGCGCACGGCGTCGGCCGTGCCGCCATGGTTCAGATTGGCGGTAATGAGCGTGCCGCCGGTGCGCAAAAGCCCACGCAAAGTCTTGTGCAACGCCGGTAACGGCGTCTGGCCGTCGAAGAAGGCGACGTCGTAGCCGGGATCGAGCGTCGGCAGCACCGCCGCGAAATCGCCTTCGTGCACGGTGATGCGATTGTCCATGGCGGCAGCCGCGATATTGTCGCGCGCCAGCCGCACATGTTCCGGATCGCGCTCGATGGTATCGACGGTTGCGTCCTGCGCGCCGGATGCGAACGACAGCGCCGTGTAGCCGAGCGCCGTTCCCAATTCCAGGATGCGGCGCGCATTGGCGGCCGCGGCCAAGGCCGCCAAGAGCGGCCCGTTATCGTAAGGGTAAGCACCGCAACCGTGACGCGCACGATGGGCGTTGGTCGCGGTGCGCACTTTCGCAAACGGGTCGACGGCCGCGCCGGCCATTAGGCTGCCCTAATTTCGACTGGGGTAATTCGGACTTTCGCGGGTTATGGTGACGTCGTGGACGTGACTCTCGCGTAGTCCCGCGCCGGAGATGCGCACAAACTCGGCCTTGCCGTGGAACTCGGCCAAATCCTTTGCGCCGACATAGCCCATGGCGGCCCGCAAGCCACCGACAAGCTGGTGCAGCACATTGGCGACCGGCCCCTTATAGGGCACCTGGCCCTCGATCCCTTCAGGCACGAGCTTGAGCGTGTCTTTGATTTCCTGCTGGAAGTAGCGGTCGGCCGAACCACGCGCCATGGCGCTGACAGAGCCCATGCCGCGATAAGTCTTGTAGGAACGGCCCTGAAAAAGAAAAACCTCGCCGGGCGTTTCGTCGGTTCCGGCAAGCAACGATCCGACCATGGCGCAATCGGCGCCGGCTGCCATGGCCTTGGCGAGATCGCCGGAATATTTGATGCCGCCATCGGCGATCACCGGCGTCTTGCTCTGCTTCGCCACCTCGACCGAGTCCATGATCGCCGTGAGTTGCGGCACGCCGACGCCGGCGACAATACGCGTGGTGCAAATCGAGCCGGGCCCGATCCCGACCTTGATGGCGTCGGCGCCGGCATCGATCAGCGCCTTGGCGCCCTCCGCGGTCGCGATGTTGCCCGCGACGACCTGCACCGCATTCGACATGCGCTTGATGCGCGTGACGGTTTCGAGCACGCGCCGGGAATGGCCGTGCGCGGTATCGACGACGACGAGATCGACGCCGGCATCGATCAGCCCCTCGCTGCGCGAAAAGCCTGCTTCGCCGACCGATGTCGCGGCAGCGACCCGAAGCCTGCCCTGGTCGTCCTTGCAGGCGTTGGGGTTGGCAACCGCCTTCTCGATGTCTTTCACCGTGATCAGGCCGACGCAGCGATAGTCGCTGTCGACGACCAGGAGTTTCTCGATGCGGTGCTGATGCAGAAGCCGCTTGGCCTCGTCCTGGTCGACACTTTCTCGCACCGTGACCAGCTTCTCCCTGGTCATCAGCTCGGAGATCTTTTGCCGCTTGTCGGTGGCAAAGCGCACGTCGCGGTTGGTGAGGATGCCGACCAGCTTGCCGGCGCGTCCGTTGCCACCGCCCTCCACCACTGGAATGCCGGAAATGTGATGTTCCTGCATCAGCGCGAGCGCATCGGCGAGCGTCGCCTCGGGCTGGATGGTAACGGGGTTCACCACCATGCCGGATTCGAACTTTTTTACCTGGCGGACCTGAACCGCTTGCGCGGCGGGATCGAGATTGCGGTGAATGACGCCAATGCCGCCTGCTTGCGCCATGGCAATCGCCATATTGGCTTCGGTCACCGTGTCCATCGCCGAGGCGATGATCGGAATATTGAGCAGGACGTTGCGCGTGATCCGCGACCGAATGTCCACATCCGACGGCAGGACATCAGAGAGGCCAGGCTTCAACAGCACATCGTCGAAGGTGTATGCTTCGCGCGGTACGTCTCTTGAAGTCACAGCCATTGCCAACTCCGCATCGCCCGAATGGCGGGCCGGCACATCGGGTTGACGCCTCGCAGACGAGTGGAGTTTTAAGTCCCTCGCCCGGCTCGATGGCCCGCTTTTGGGTTGGCGGCGGTCGATAGCACGCCTTCGCGGCAATTCATAGGCCTTCTCGGCCGAAAACAGGTGGAAACCCCATGAAAACGTGGATTAATCGTCGTGAATTCAATATCGGGGCGGTGACCGCGAGCGCAGCGCTCGTGACCGCCCGCCGCCCTGCGCACTCCCAAGCCGTGCCGGTGAAGATTCGCATCGGCTGGGTCGTGGTGCCGGCATCGCTGGCCCCGCTGGTGCTGGAGAAAAAGGACATTCTCAAGCACTTTGGCCAGTCCTACGTCGTCGAGATAACGCGTTTTGAAGGCACTCCGCCGGTGATCACGGCGCTGGCATCCGGCGAACTCGACATCGGACCGCTCGCCTTTTCCTCGTTCGGCCTCGCCATCCAGAACGCCCACATGGACGATCTGAGGGTCATCAGCGATGAAATCCAGGACGGCGTCCCGGGGCACGGCACCAACGAATTCATGGTGCTGAAAGATGGGCCGGTCAAAACCGTGGCCGACCTCAAGGGCAAGGTGCTCGCCACCAACGCCATGGGCAGCGCCGTCGACATCGCCATGCGCGCGATGCTGCGCAAGAGTGGCCTCGAAGCCAATAAGGACTACACCATCGTCGAAGGACCGTTCCCCGCCATGCGTGCGATGCTGGCCGAGAGGAAGGCCGACCTCATCAGTGCCGTGCCGCCGTTTTCGCTCGACCCCGATTTGCGCGCGATGGCGAACACGTTGTTCACGCAGAAGGATGCATTCGGAGTGACGCAGCTTACGATGTGGACGGCGCGAACGACTTTCATTCAGCAGAACCGCGCGGCGCTGGTCGACTTCCTGGAAGACGTGGTGCGCGCAATCCGCTGGTACACCGACCCGAAGAACCACGACGAAGCAGTCGAAATCGTCGCCCGCCTCAACAAAGCGCCCCCGGCGCGAATGGGGTGGGCATTTGGCGACCACGATCAATATCGCGACCGCAACGGCATGCCGAATCTCGCCGCATTGCAGAGCAATCTACAGCTGCAAAAGCAGGTCGGCTTTCTCAAGGACGATATCGACGTAAAGAAATATACCGACGTCAGCATGGTCGAAGAGGCGGCTAAGCGCGTGACGTGATCCCGGCGTGCGGGACGCCGATTGTGGCAGGCTGCGGGGACACCTGTGCTGGTTTAATGCTGGGGGTGCAGAGTAGATTGCGCTGATGCGAGACATAAAATTCTTCCGGCATGACCGATGCCTAGGGTGGCTGCCCATAGCCGCGATTATTTTTTTCGCCGTGCTGCCGGCGCGTGCCCAGGACTCCGGCGATGAGCGCCGCTGCACCGGGCAATTGCGCGTCACGGTCGAGGAGCGTATCGCGTCGTGCACGACATTGATCGATTCCGGCCATTACCAGCCGGCCAACCTTGCCATCCTGCACGACAACCGCGGCGCGGCGTTTCGCGCCAAGGGCGATCTCACCAGCGCGCGCAAGGACTTCGACGAGTCGATCTCGCTTAACCCGAGTTACGCGCGCGCCTATGCCAATCGGGCGAGTCTGCGCCTCGCCCAGCGCGATATCGACGGCACCATCGCCGACTTGGACCAGGCCATCCAGCTCGATGCCACCGATGCCGGCATGTTCATGACGCGCGGCAACGCTTTCGATGCGAAGAGCGACTTTGACCACGCCATCGCCGATTACAACGAAGCGATCCGTATCGCCCCCAATTATTCCGCGGCTTATTTCAATCGCGGCCTGGCCTTCCGCCGCAAGGGCGACCTCGATCACGCGATCGCCGACTACGACCACGCGATCAAGCTCGATCCACGGAACACGTCCGCCCTGAACAACCGGGGTATCGCCTGGTTCGCAAAGGGCGACTTCGATCGCGCCATCGCCGATTACAATCAGGCGATCCGGCTCGATCCTAATCTCGCAGCCGCCTACAGCAATCGCGGCGATGCTTGGCGCGCCAAGGGCGATTTTGTCCGCGCGACCGCTGACTTCGATCGCGCCATTAAGCTCTCACCGCAATTTGCGCTCGCCTACAACAATCGCGGCCTCGTTTTCTATCAGAAACAAGACTACGACCGCGCTATCGCCGATTTTAATGTCGCGATACGGCTCGATCCCAAAAATCCGCAAACCTACAACAATCGCGGCAATGCCTATGCCGACAAAGGCGACCGCAAAGCCGCACTCGCCGACTACGATCAGGCCATCCAATTCGATCCCGCCAATGCCGGCATCCGCTACGATCGCGGCATAGCGCTACGCCGCAGCGGCGAACTCGACCGCGCCATCGCGGATTTGAGCGAGGCCGTGCGGCTCGATCCGCAGCACGCGGGCGCGTTCAATGAGCGTGGCTATGCCTATTATCAGAAGCACGATTTCGACCGCGCCATTGCCGATTTCGATGCCGCGATCAAGCTCAACCCGCAATTCGCGGTCGCCTACAACAATCGCGGCAATGCCTATGACGACAAAGGTGACGCCGATCACGCTATCGCGGATTACAACGCCGCGCTTCGCATCGATACCAGCTATGCCGCCGCCTATTACAATCGCGGCATTGCCTGGCGGCGCAAAGGCGATCTCGATCGCGCGATTGCCGACTACGATCAGGCGATAAAGCTCAATCCGACCGCCACGGCCTACAACAATCGCGGCAGCGCCTGGGAAGCCAAAGGCGAACTCGACCGCACGCTCGCCGACCTCGATCAAGCGATCAAGCTCGACCCAAGCCTGCCGGACGCCTACGTCAACCGCGGCAACGCCAAACGCGAGCGGCTCGATCTTTCCGCCGCCGTCGCCGACTACACGCTGGCAATCTCGCTGGCGCCAAATACGCCGCTTGCCTACTACAACCGCGCCTGGGCGCACTATCTCGCCGGCGAGAACGCCGATGCCCTTACCGACATCAATCGCGCCGCCGTACTTGATGATCGTTCGGCAAGCGCGTTTTCGACCCGCGGTCTCATCCGCGAGCGGCTTGGTGATAACGCCGGCGCAATTGACGACTTTCGTCAGGCGCTCAAGCTCGATCCCACCTTCCAGCAACCGGCCGAAGGCTTGCAGCGGCTCAATGCCGGCCCGCCGAAGAGCCAATAGCCCTCGCACATGCAGTCGAACCCGAACGACCGCGTCGTGCCGCTGATCGTCGCCGTGTCGCTGTTCATGGAGAACATGGATTCAACGGTAATCGCGACGTCCCTTCCGGCCATTGCACGCGCCATAGGCACCGACCCGCTGGCGCTGAAACTCGCCGTCACCTCCTACCTGCTGTCGCTTGCCATTTGCATTCCGGCGAGCGGCTGGACCGCCGACCGCTTCGGTCCGCGCAACGTGTTTCGCATTGCCATCGGCGTCTTCATTCTCGGCTCGATCGGATGCGCTGCGTCGCACTCGCTGGAAGAATTTGTGTTCGCGCGCATCGTGCAGGGCATGGGCGGCGCGATGATGACGCCGGTCGGCCGGCTCATCATGGTGCGCAGCATCGATAAGCAGGCGCTGCTCAACGCCATGTCGTTTCTCACCATGCCGGCGCTGATCGGCCCGATCTGCGGCCCGCCGCTCGGCGGCTTCATCACGACCTACGCGTCATGGCATTGGATCTTTCTGATCAATGTCCCGATCGGGCTCATTGGCATTGTGATGGCGTCGCGGTTTATCCCCAATGTGCGCGTCGAGCATCACGACCCTTTTGACTTTGTCGGCTTCGTTTTGTCCGGGCTCGGCATCGGCGGCCTGGCCTTCGGCCTGTCAGTGATGGGGCTCGAATTCCTGCCAGCGAGTGCTGTCGCCGCGATGATCGGGGTCGGCGCCGTTTCGGCCGCCGCCTATGTCGTGCATGCCAAGCGCACGAAGGCGCCGATCCTCGATCTCAGTCTGCTCAAGCTGCCGACGTTCCGCGCCAGCATTCTTGGCGGCTTCATGTTCCGGTTCGGCGTGGGCGCCCTGCCCTTTCTGCTGCCACTGTTGTTGCAGATCGGCTTTAACCTGACGCCGTTCGAGTCCGGCCTGATCACCTTTACCAGTGCACTCGGCTCGATGTTCATGAAGGCTGCGGTGACGAGCGTGCTCAAGCGCTTCGGCTATCGCAATGTGCTCGTGTACAACAGTCTCATCTGCGGCGCGTTTCTCGCCGCTTGCGCGACCTTCGCCCCTGGAATGCCGTTTGCCGTGATGATCGCGATTCTGCTCTCCGGCGGATTCTTCCGTTCGCTGCAATTCACCAGCATCAACACCATCGCCTATGCCGAGCTAGATCCGTCCAAGATGAGCCGGGCGACTTCGCTGGTCGCCGCCGCGCAGCAACTGTCGTTGTCGACCGGCGTCGCGGTCGGCGCGCTTGTCGTCGAAATCACGCTACGCCTGAAGCACTCGGCGGTCATGGGCGCTGCCGATTTCCCGCCGGCCTTTCTCGCTATCGGCCTGCTCTCGGCCGCGGCAGCGCTCGTCTTCGTGCGCCTTGCGCCGAATGCCGGCGAGGAGCTTTCGGGGCGCAAAGCGGCGCAGGCGGAGGTGGCGGAGCAAACGCCCTAAGAACCGCGAAACCCGCGGGCGAGAAGATAGAGCTCCGCCGAATCGCTACGGCTGGCCGGCGGTTTGACGTGTTTGACGCTTTCGAAATCACGCTTGAGCTCGGCAAGCAAGGTAGTTTCCGTGCCGCCTTGCAGCACTTTGCAGAGGAACACGCCGCCCTGGTCGAGCACCTCGCGCGCAAATGCTGTCGCGGCCTCGGCGAGCGCCATGATGCGTAAGTGATCGGTCTTGCGGTGGCCGGTGGCGTTTGCCGCCATGTCGGACAACACGATATCGACCTTACCGCCGAGCATGGTCTTAAGGCGCTCCGGCGCCGCGTCGCCAAGAAAGTCGAGCTGTAGAAATTCGACGCCAGGGATCGGCTTCATGTCGAGAATATCGAGCGCAATCACCCGCCCGTTCGCGCCGACGCGGCGCGCCGCGATTTCGCTCCAGCCGCCGGGCGCGGCGCCCAGATCGACGACGCGCACGCCCGGCTTGAGCACGCGATATTTGTCGTCAATTTCGGCAAGCTTATAGGCGGCGCGGGAGCGGAACCCTTCGCGCTTGGCGCGCGCCACATAGGGATCGCTGATCTGGCGTTCGAGCCAGGTCCGCGACGACAGCGTGCGGCGCTTTTCGTCCTTGAGCCGCGCCATTGTCACTCAACCATGCTTGGTCACGCCTCGCCCCACACGCAGTCTTCGCGCATCATCTCGACCAGCATGCCCTCGCGCAGGCCGCGATCGGCGACGCGCAGCCGAGGGCACGGAAAGGCGCGGCGGAATGCGTCGAGGATGGCGCATCCGGCAAGGACGAGGTCGGCGCGTTCGGCGCCGATGCAAGGATTAGCCGCGCGCTCATTGAAGCTCATCGCCATGAGCTCATCGACCACGCGCGTGATCTCGTTGTCGGACAGCCAGCAGCCATCGACGCGCCGGCGGTCGTATCGTTTGAGGCGCAAAAACACGCCGGCGATCGTGGTGACCGTGCCGGACGTGCCGAGCATGTGGAAGCCGTCGAGATCGCACGGGTTTGCTACCGCGAATTCGTCGACCAAGGCTGCGACCTCGTCCACCATGGCGTCGTAGGTTTCCCGCGACACCACGGTGCCGCCATAACGCTCCGCCAGCGTGACGACCCCAACCGGCAGCGACGTCCAGCCGACGATGTCAGGTTTTGGCGGTCCGCCGCGGCCCACGCCCGGCCGGCCGAGCCGCACCAGCTCCGACGATCCGCCGCCGATATCGAACAGAATGACACCCGACGCCGCCGGATCGAACAATTCGGTGCAGCCTGTCGCGGCGAGCCTCGCCTCGGTCGCGGAATCGATGATCTCGAGTTCGAGGCCGGCCCGCTCGGCGACGCGGCTGCGGAAGGCCTCGCCGTTCTCGGCGGCGCGGCAGGCCTCGGTGGCGATCAGCCACGCGCGCATGACGCCGCGTGCGCGCATTTTGTCGCGGCAAACCAGGAGTGCATCGACCGCCCGCGCGATCGCCGCGTCGCTGATGCGGCGGGACGCGGCTACGCCCTCACCGAGCCGGATGATCCGGGAGAAAGCATCGACGACGCGAAACCCGTCCGCGGTCGGGCGCGCGACTAACAGGCGGCAATTGTTGGTGCCGAGATCAAGCGCCGCATAGGTCGATTCGGGGCGCTCATGCGATGGCGCACGCCAGTCGTCGCGCCGCGAATCGCGACGGATGCCGTACGGCGTTCGACGTCCCCAGCGGGGCCGGCGCGGCCCCCCCTTGGCGTCGAGGCCGCCGGGCGGCGGGGCCTCGTCGTCCATCCAAAAGCCTTCCTGCCGCGCCGGAACTCTGCGGCACCACGGCACGGCTATTGTTCAAGCCTAAATCGGGCAAACTGTACCAAGGCAGGCCGCAAGGGCAATACAGTGCTTTCCCCGCCTATGAGCCATGCCCGGCGCCTTCTTGCCGCGGTCTACCAACTCAATTATGTCACCCACACAAAGCTTTGCAGGATTGAACGGCCATGAATTTGCAGCAGTCCGCCAAAGACAGGGCGGAGCAATTAACAGCGAACAGACTGTCGGTCGAGAAATTTGCCGTCGGGCAATCGGTGCCGCGCAAGGAAGACCCGATGCTGCTGCGCGGTGCGGGCCATTACACCGATGACATCAGCCTGCCGGGCCAGGCCTATGCGGTGATCGTCCGCAGCCAGAATGCCCACGGGATCATCCGTTCGATCGAGACTGACGCGGCGCGCAAAATGCCCGGCGTGCTCGGCGTCTATACCGGCGCCGACCTGAAGGGCTATGGTCCGCTCAAGTGCATCGTGCCGTTCAACAATCGCGACGGCACGCCGATGAAGAAGCCGCTGCGCGAAGCGCTGGCGGTCGGCAAGGTGCGCTATGTGGGCGATCCCGTCGCGTACGTCGTCGCCGAGACTGTGCTCGCTGCCAAGGATGCGGCCGAGGCGGTCGTCGTCGATATCGAACCGCTTCCCGCCGTCATCACGGCCGAAAACGCCGCACAAGCCGGCGCGCCGCTTTTGTACGACGACGTGCCCGGCAATGTTTCGCTCGACTACCACTACGGCGACGCCGAGGCCGTCAAAGCCGCTTTCGCCCAGGCGGCCCATGTCACCAAGCTAAAACTCGTGAACAGCCGCCTTGTCGTGGCCGCGATGGAGCCGCGCGCGGCGCTCGCCGCCTATGACGGCCAGCGCTTCACGCTTTACGTCGGTTCGCAGGGTGTGTTCGGCATGCGCGCCAACATCGCCGAAGCGCTCGGCGTCACCGCGAAGGACGTGCGCGTCCTCACCGGCCAGGTCGGCGGCTCGTTCGGCATGAAGGCCGCGGTGTTTCCCGAATATATTTGCGTGTTGCACGCCGCGCGCGCGCTCGGCCGTCCGGTGAAATGGACCGATGAGCGCTCGGGCAGCTTTGTCTCCGATAGCCATGGCCGCAATCACGACGTCACCGGCGAACTCGCCCTCGACGCCGACGGCAAATTCCTCGCCGTGCGGCTGACGAGCTTCGCCAATGTGGGCGCGTTCCTGTCGCCTGTGGCGCCGATGCCAGGCACGCTCAACGCCGTGAAGAATGTGCAGGGCATGTACCGCACGCCGCTGATCGAAGTCTCGACCAAGGTGATGTTCACCAATACCTCGCATGTTTCCGCCTATCGCGGCGCCGGGCGGCCGGAGGGCAACTATTATATGGAGCGCCTGATCGACGCCGCCGCCGCCGAGATGGGCATCGACCGGCTTGCCATGCGCAAGCGCAATCAGATCGCGCCGCGCGACTTGCCGTACAAGACCGCGTCGGGCGGCACATACGACAGCGGCGACTTCGCGGCGCTGACCAAGCAGGCATTCGAACTTGCCGACGGCAAGGGCTTTGCGCGCCGCAAGCGCGAAAGCGCAAGGCGCGGCAAGCTGCGCGGCCTTGGCATCGGCAACTTCCTCGAAGTCACTGCCCCGCCCTCGAAAGAGCTGGCCGACATCAAGTTCAATCCGGATGGCACGGTGACGCTCGCGACCGGCACGCTCGATTTTGGCATGGGCCATGCGACGCCTTTCGCTCAAGTGTTGAGCGAGCGGCTCGGCATCCCGTTTGAGAAGATATCGCTGGTCCAAGGCGACAGCGATCGGCTTGCCATCGGCGGCGGCTCAGGCGGCTCAAAATCGATCATGCACACCGGCACCGCGGTCGTCGAAGCTGCGGCGAAAGTCATCGAAAAGGGCAAGGAGCTGGCCGCTCACGCGCTCGAAGCCGCGCCCGCCGACATCGCCTTTGATCACGGGCGTTTCACGATCGTCGGCACGGATCGCTCGATCACGATCATGGACCTGGCGCAAAAGCTGAACAGCGGCACGAAGCCGCCGGCCGACGCACCGCAATCGCTTGACATTACGCATGTCAGCGATGGGCCCGGCGCATCGACCTACCCCAACGGCTGCCATATCGCCGAAGTCGAGGTCGATCCGGACACCGGCATCGCCGAAATTGTCAAATATTCCTGCGTCAATGATTTCGGCACCGTCATCAATCCATTGATTGTCGAAGGCCAGCTTCATGGCGGTGTCGTGCAGGGCATCGGCCAGGCGCTGATGGAAAATACCGTCTATGACAATGACGGACAGCTCCTCACCGGCTCGTTCATGGACTATGCGATGCCGCGCGCGGCAGACGTGCCGTCCTTCGTGCTGGCCGATCATCCGGCGCCGGCGACGACCAACCCGCTCGGCGTCAAGGGCTGCGGCGAAGCCGGTTGCGCCGGTGCGCTGACCTCGGTGACGAACGCGGTCATCGACGCATTGTCGGATTACGGCATCCGCCACCTCGACATGCCGTTGACGCCGTCGCAAATCTGGCAGGCGCTGCAAGCCGCAAAGGCGACGCGGCCGCAATGACGCAGGCCATTTCCGTTTCGTCTGTCCGCCCTGCAAGGTCGCGGCTGATCGCCGCCGTCTGCACGGCGCATATGATGAGCCACTATTACATGCTGATGTTGGCGCCGCTGTTCGCCTTCATCCGCGCCGACTTCCAGGTGAGCTATACCGAGCTTGCGCTGGCGCTCACCGTATTCAATGTGGTTTCCGGCGTGCTGCAAACACCGATCGGATTCCTGGTCGATCGCATCGGCGCACGCATCGTCCTGATCGCCGGGCTGGCGCTGAGCAGCATCGCCTATGCGGTTGCCGGCATGATCGATTCCTTTTGGATGTTTATCGCGATGTACGGCGTCGCCGGTCTCGGCAATACGGTGTTCCATCCTGCAGACTACTCGCTCCTGTCGCATCACGCCCCGCCGGAACGGCTGAGCCAAGTGTTCTCGTTCCATACCTTCGCCGGCATGGTCGGCTCGGCGATGGCTCCGGTCACGCTGCTCTACATGCAGAGCCTATTCGGCTGGCGCGGCGCTTATCTCGGCGCGGCGGCTTTCGGCTTTCTCGTTTTGCTGGTGCTGATGCTGCAGCCTGAGCCGCCATCCGAGATTGCACACGCCGGCAGGAGCGCCGCGAAAGCGCGCACCGATGTCGCGGATACCGGCTGGCGCCTCCTGATGTCGCCGCCGATTCTGCTCAACCTCGCGTTCTTCATGCTGACGTCGATCATGAATGGCGGGCTCAACACCTATCTCGTAGTCGCGCTCGGGGCGCTTCACTCCACGCCCCCTGCCGTCGCAAATATGGCGCTGACGGGGCTTCTCGCCATGAGCGCCGTCGGCGTGCTTGGCGGCGGTGTGCTCGCCGGCCACACCAGGCATCACGCCGTGGTCGCGGCGTTGGGTCTGACCGTGGGCGGCATCGTCACGGCGCTTGTCGGTTTGTTCGACTTCGCGCCTGCTGCGCTCATCCTGCTGATGGGTTTTAGCGGCCTCTGCGTCGGCGCAACCTACCCGTCGCGCGATATGCTGGTGCGGTCGGTGACCCCGCCCAACGCCTATGGCCGGGTGTTCGGCTTCGTCAGCACCGGGTTCAACATCGGCGCCAGCATCGCCCCGATCGTTTACGGCATGCTGATGGATCGCGGCGAGCCGCGCGCGGTGTTCCTGTTATCCGCCGCCGTCGCCCTGATCTGCGTCTCGACCGTGACGTTCGGATTTTCACGCCGAGAGGTTCGCTGAATCCGGTCGGCCCTCCTCTGCCCACGGCTTTGCCCGGGCGCACTTGCTTGCTAACCTTGCCTAAACAAGAGATCAGGTTCCGGCGTCAGGAGCGGAGGAATGAACGGTCGAAGCATCGCGGCGTTGAAACTGGCCGGCGCGGCGGCATTAATTGCCGTGGTGCTGGAAGCCGCCCCTGCGCCGGCAGTCGCGCAGCATACTTGGATCGTTCCCGAGCTGTTGAGCGCCGCCAAGACCGAGGGGGCGTTGACCGTTTATGGCTCGATGAACGAGCAGGAAGCGCTGCCGCTATGGAAGCTCTTCGAGGACGCAACGGGCGTGAAAGTCAGCTACGTGCGCTCCTCGGATACGCAGATCATGGCGCGGGTCGCAATCGAGAATCGCGCTCGGCAGCGCACCTGGGATATCGCCTTCACCACCACGGTGCCGCAATTGCCGTCGGCCTTTCTCGCCCAATTCGATCCGCCCGAGGCAAAGGGCCTGATGGCCGAAGCCCGCGATCCCGAGCGGCGCTGGTACGGCGGCTACGCCAATTACAACGCACCGGCTTACAACACCAATTTTGTCAAGAAGGCCGAGCTGCCGAAAAGTCTCGATGAATTCGCCGCGCACAAGGAATGGGCCGGCAAGATCGCGATCGACGATACCGACAACGAATGGCTGGCCGCGGTTTGCGCGTTCTACGGCGACGAGCGCGGCCAGGCGATGGTCAAGAGCATCGTCGCGGCGCTCGATCCGGTCGTCACCGACGGCCATCTCGCGCTGGCGCGTTCGGTCGGCGCCGGCGAATATTGGCTTGCGCTCAACAACTACTTGCCGCTCACCCTCAACGTGAAGATGTCGGGGGCGCCGATCGACTTCTGGCTGATCGAGCCGATCCCGCTCATCTTCGGGTCGGTCGGCATCAACGCGCTGGCGCCACATCCGAATGCGGCGAAGCTTGCCGGCAATTTCGTCTTGAGCCAGGAAGCCGAAACCTTCATGACCCATAAGGGCCGGCTGCCGACGCGGCCGGACGTGGCGACCAATCCGCCCGAAGTCGGAGACATGCTCAAGCAGATGAAAGTCATGCCGATTTTGTTCAACGGCGACGACCAGAGGAAATGGCAAAATACTTTCAACGCCCTATTCAAAAGCCGCTGACTGGCATGATTTAATGCCGGGAAGGGATCAAGGAGACACTCATGAAGCTCTGCCGTTACGATGACGATCGCATGGGCGTGGTGCGCGGAAATCTGGTGCACGACGTGACCGAAGCGCAAACCGAAATTCGCAAGTCCGCGCCCTATGCGATGAAAGGCGACGCCGTGGTCGCGGCGCTGCCGCAATGGCGCGAGCGGATCGATCGCATGGCGGACAAGGCGCCGGGCAAGCCGATTTCACAGGTGAAGCTGCTGCCGCCGGTGGCGCGGCCGACAAAGCTGACCTGCGCACCGACCAATTACCAGGCGCATATCGCGGAAATGGAGAAGGCGTCGGCACAGCCGGGTTCGCAAATCGTGCGCTCGCATTCGTCCAAGATCCTCGAGGCGGGAATGTTTTTGAAGGCCAATTCCGCCCTGATCGGGACGTCGGAGGGCATACCGCTCCGGTTTCCCGACCGGCGCAACGATCACGAAGTCGAACTGGTAATGGTCATCGGCAAGACCGGCAGCGACATCCCGCAGTCCCGAGCGCTCGACTACGTCGCAGGCTATTGCCTCGGCCTCGACATGACCGTGCGCGGCCGGGAGGACAGAAGCTTCCGCAAATCCGTGGACGGCTATGCGGTGCTTGGGCCGTGGATGGTGACGGCCGATGAAATACCCGATCCGGACGCGATACCTATCAGTCTCGAAGTCAACGGCGAGGTCCGGCAGAACAGCAACACCAGCCAGCTGATCTATAACTGCCGGCGACTGATCGAATTTGCTTCGGAATTCTACACGCTCTATCCGGGCGATCTCGTTTATACCGGCACGCCCGACGGCGTGAGCCCGGTAAAGCCCGGCGACGTCATCGTCTGCCGCTCAGCGCCCGTGCTCGGTGAACTGAAGATCGATGTGCGGGCGCATGAAACCGGCGGCGCGCATGGCGATCAGCGCGTTGGCGCGCAGGTCTGAGCGGTGAATATTTTTGGCGGGAGAGTTCCATGTTGCAGATCAAACGGGCCGGCCATTCGACACTGACGACGCCCGATATCGAGAGGATGGTCGATTATTTCACTCGCATCGTCGGCTTAAGCTTGGCGGCGCGCGAGAAGAACCGCGCCATCCTCGCCACCAAATCCGGCTTGGAAGCGATCGTGATCGAGCGCGGCGGCACGGTCGAGGCGCCGCGGCTATCGTTCCAAGTCGCTCCGGGCAGCGATCTTGGCGAGGTCGCGTCGCGGCTGAAGAAGGCCGGCATGAAAAGCGAGCGGCGAAGCGATATCACGCCAGGCATCGGCGATGCGCTCACGTTCAAGGATCCCAAAGGCACCACGCTTGAAATCTTTTCCGATTTCGGCTTTGCACCGGAAGACACCACGTTTACCGGCGTCATGCCGATAAAGTTCGGCCATATCGCCTATCAATGCCCCGATGTGCAGGGCATGGTGAAATTCTACTGCGACATGCTTGGCTTTCTGGTGTCCGACTGGCGCTCCGACTTTTTCGCCTTCCTGCGATGCAGCCGCGACCATCACACGGTGAACTTCCTGCGCAACGAGAAGACCGCGATCCATCACATCGCTTTCGAGGTGCGCGACTGGTCCGACATCAAGCGCGCCTGCGATCTGCTTGCCCGCAACGACATCAAGCTGACCTGGGGGCCGATCCGCCACATCATCGGCCACAATATCGCGATCTATCACAAGAACCCGGACGGCGTGGTGATCGAATTCTTCACAGATCTCGATCAAATGCACGACGAGGAGCTCGGTTTCTTCGAACCGCGACCCTGGCATCAGGACAGGCCGCAGCGGCCGAAAGTCTGGGGCGATGAGACGCCGTCGAACTGGTGGGGACCGATGTCACGCGGCGCGCCACAAAGCGAGCATGCGCCGCTAAAGCCAGCGGAGCCCGCGCATCACGCGGCTCCCGCAGCGCGGGCGCCAGCTCTCGCGCATGCACGTATCCGTCAAGCCGCGAAGAAGAGCCGCGCAAAAACCAAATCCCGACCGCGATCGTAGCTCTGGCGATCAATTCAAATAAGAAATTCTACGTAGCTATTTGTACGTACTCTATTTTTAGCCTGAATCTCCTTGATTTTAACTGATCATTCCGCTTGCAACGGCATGATCGGCGACCGGGGCGCGTGCTCCGCACGGTTGGGTAGTCAGGCCACCAGCAAATCCCGGGCCACGGCGACGTCGGCCAGATGAGACGCAATGCAGCGCCACGTCAGTTACAGCATTTCCATGATCAAAACGGCCATCGCAGGGATTGTCGGCATCGCCGGTATCAGGCGCGACTCCACAGCGGAAAGTTTTGCAGAGGAGAAATTCCGGCTCGCCGTCGAAGCCAGCCCTAACGGCATGGTGATGACGGACAGCAATGGCGCCATCGTGCTGGCCAATACCGAAGCCGAACGGCTGTTCGGCTGTGAGCGAGGAGACCTGATCGGCAGGCCGATGGAGATTTTGCTGCCGGAGCGGCTTCACGGAGAGTTCTCAAAGTATCGCGCGAGCTTAGCTCGACACCCCGAAACGCGCCGCGTCGGAGAATGCCGCGATTTGTTCGGACGGCGCAGGGACGGCACCGAGTTCCCGATCGAGGTTCGGCTCAACCCGATCCGCAGCCGCGACAGCCTCCTGGTGCTGAGCGTCATTGTCGATAGCAGCGAGCGCGTCCGCATGGATCGGCTGAAAGACGAGTTTGTGTCGACCGTCAGCCATGAGCTGCGCACGCCGCTGACGTCGATTTCCGGATCGCTCGGCCTATTGATCGGGGGCGCCGCCGGCAAGCTGCCAGAGCCGGCTGTGCGCCTCATCAGCATTGCGCGGACCAACAGCCAAAGGCTGGTGCGGCTCATCAATGACATACTGGATATCGAGAAACTCGAATCCGGCCAGGTCGTCTTCAACTTCAAGCGTCTCGACGCGCGCTCGCTGGTCGAACAGGTGATCGAAGCTAGCCGCGGCTATGCTGATGGATTTGGCATACGGGCGCGGCTCGCGCCGGTCCCGACTGCCAGCGATGTCTACGCCGATCCGGACCGGCTCGCGCAGGTCATCACCAACCTCTTGTCGAATGCCGTCAAATTTTCTCCGCCGCGTGGCGAAGTCTCGATTGCGATCGAGAAGCACGAGAATATCGTGCGCATCTCGGTACGCGACCGCGGTCCCGGCATCCCGCTCGAATTTCGGCCGCGCATCTTCGAAAAGTTCGCCCAGGCCGACGCCACCGATGCCCGGCAAAAAAGCGGGACCGGCCTTGGCCTGAGCATCGTCAAGCAGATCATAGAGCGGCTCGGCGGCGAGGCCGGCTTTGCAGACGCGGCCGGCGGCGGAACGGTCTTTTATGTCGATCTGCCGGCTTGGGATCAGGTCGAAAACCGGGCGATCGATGCCGATCGCAGTCCGCACGACACGCGGATCTTGCTCTGCGAGGACGATCCGGACACTGCGGTCGCGCTGCGTGAAGGGCTACGGCCCGTCGGATTCAGCGTCGACTTCGCACACAGTCCGCTCGAAGCGATCACGTGCGCGCGGCTACGGCCTTACACCGCCATAGTGGTAGATCTCGAGCTGCCCGACGGCGATGGCATCGGACTCATTCGCCGACTGCGCGAGCAGCCGGAAATCTATCGCATACCAATCGTCGTCATGTGCGCGGATCGCGGTTGGGACAAGGGTGGCACTGCATCCAAACTCAACGTGCTGGATTGGATCGAGAAGCCGGTGAATGCCGACCATCTGGCGCAGATCCTCGACGGCGCCGTCGCGCGCGAACCGAACGGTCGGCCGCACATCCTGCACGTCGATGATGATCGTGACGTTCTTGATCTTGTCGCGGAAACATTGAGCCCGACCACGAGCGTCACCTCGGCCGGTTCGATCGTTGAGGCCCGCCGCGTGCTCCTGACGCAGCAGTTCGATCTTGCCGTTCTCGACATAAATCTTGATCCTGGTTCCGGCCTCGATCTGCTTCCCGACTTGCGCAGCCGCAAGGGCGCACCGATCCCCGTCATTATCTTTTCCGCGCACGCCGCGGACCTCGACGCCAATCCGCAGGTCGAGGCCAATTTGAGCAAATCGCGCACCTCGCTGGACAGCCTGACTGCCGCCGTGCACGACCGTTTGATGCTGAGATCCGCGAAGACGCGGGAGGAGGTTCGATGAGCGCCATCCGGATTCTTCATGTCGACGATGAGCCCGACATTCGGGAGATTGTCGACATGTCGCTCGGGCTGAACCCGGAATTTGAAGTGCACGCGTGCTCGTCGGGCGAGGAAGCCATCGCGGCAGCGGCCGAATGGTCACCGATCCTGATCCTGCTCGATGTCATGATGCCGGGGATGGATGGCCCGACGACGCTGACGCATTTGCGCAAAAATCCGAAGACCTCCGGCATACCGGTCCTGTTCATGACGGCCCGCGCGCAAACCCGGGAGGTCGAACACTTCTGTTCGCTGGGTGCGCAGGGCGTGATCTCGAAACCCTTCGATCCGATGACGCTGGCCTTCGTGGTGCGCAACCATTTGCAAGCGCTGCATCGGATTTGACGGATGTGCGGAATGTGTCGTCACCGGAATAGGACATATTTGGGATGAGCCACTCATCGTCATGGCCCATCCTGCCCCTCGCTTTGGCGGCCGCGATCGGCGCCTATACTTGTCTCACCGCGCGGACCGTAGCAGCACTAGACGCGCCGTTTGACGGATTCAATATTGTTGTATCGCCGGGTCATCCGTTCGGCAGTTCGTCGGCCAATGTGGCGCTGGCGAATGCGAAACTTGTCGGCGCCCGCGCAGTCGCGATCGTTCCGTTCCTTTGGCAATTGAACCCGACAAGCCCCGACATCGCGCGCGGCCGGGATATGGACGATGACGAACTTCGTGCCGCGATCCACTCGGCGCACGCCATTGGTCTGACTGTGCTGGTCAAGCCACACGTCTGGGTGCCGGGTAATTGGGCCGGAACGGTAGTCATGAAAACGGAGCCGGCTTGGCAGAAATGGTTTGCAAACTATCGGCGCGAAATCGATCGCATTGCGTATATTGCGGCCGAGGAAAAGGCCGAGGCCCTCGTCATCGGCACCGAGCTCGGCGAAACGTCGCAACGGCCGGAATGGAACGATTTGATCCGCGACACGCGCGACATCTATTCGGGCCGCTTGCTTTACGTCGCCCACGGCGTGGAAGAGGCGGAAAAAATTACGTTCTGGGGAAAGCTCGACCACATCGGCGTCTCGCTCTATCCGCCGCTCGGCAGCGATTGCGATCGCGATGGCTGGAGAATCACGATGCGGACGGCTGTTGATCGGCTCGACGCGCTTGCGGCGCGAACCGGCAAATCAATCATTGTCGGGGAGGTTGGGTTGCGCTCGGCGCATGGCGCTGCGGAAAGGCCGTGGGAGAGCGCGGAAGAACGCGCAACCACGCCCGATCCGGTGATGCAGGCTGAAGTCTTGAGCGATTGGCTCGCCGTTCTCCATCGTCCGTCGATCCACGGCGTGCTGATCTGGCGATGGTTCACCGATCCCGGCGCCGGCGGCATGGACGACACCGACTTCACCGTGCAGAATAAACCCGCCGAGCATGTTCTGATGTGCGATTGGACGCGGACCTGCGACACCGATCGCGTCGCTTCGCCCTGATCGAATACCCTGCCCGACCGGACATTCGCCGTTAAAAGCTCGGCTGAGCGCGCCTGCGGATCAGAACTTGTACCAGGCGCCGAAGATCAGCCCGTTCTCCTGCAAGGCATTGCGGCCCGCATAGGCCGTGAAGGCGCCGCCCTGAAGCGCCCAGGTCGGCGTCAGCGAATAGACCGCGCTGAGCTGGAATTTTTCATAGTCGTAGCGACCGAATACCGGGCTGCCGGCGCCTTCTGAAACGACATTGAAGCTTTGCGCCAGGATGAGCCAACTTGGCAGCACCTGCACACCGAGCGTTCCATCGACGCGAAGCTCATTCGGCGCGCCGTCGCCGCGCTGCCGCTGCGCCACTTCCAGATCGACGAAAGCCGGCATCGTGCCGAGTGTGAAGCCTTTGCCGAGCAAGAGGCGGAGATCGGCCTCCACGTCGGTATAGCCGATGGCCGCCGGATTCGACCGGTTCGTCGTGCCCGGAAGCTCCAACAGCGCCTGGCCGGATAGAACCCAGCCGTCGGCCTGCCAGAATCGATAGCGCGCGCCGAAATCCGTGTAGTCGAGCCCGGTGCGAGAGGCGTCGACCGGCGATCCGATACCGATGTGCCGCAAGCCGGTCTGAAAGATCGCAGTCAGGTCGTTGGTGATGCCGTATTCGAGAAGGATATCCGCATCGAGCTTGTCGTAGCGCGGCGTGGACGTGACGCGGCCGCTATCATCAAAGGCGCTGGTCGACGTGCTTACCGTGACGGTCGTAAGCACCTGCCCGGTATCCTGCGGCAGCGTCCATGCACCCGCCAACGCAACCGTGGGCGCAACCAGAACCCCGAACACAAACACAACGCAACGTTTCAACACGTTTACCCCACCCCATAAACCGGTCGCTCTAGACCGTGAACGCCAAAACGCGGTCCCCACCGGCGCCGGCCGCATCCCGCACCTTGGCGATCGCATGCGTGAGCAGATGAATGCGATCGATCGCTTGCTTGGCTTTGCCGGTGATCGCGGCCACGCTCGCGGTGACGTAATCCGACACGACGGATTCGCAATTTGGCAGACGCAGCTTCGACACGGTCGTGCGCAGTGTCTCACCCAGCTCGCGAGCGGACTTCGTGCCGACTTCAGGCGCCACAAGGATAATGACGCCGTTGCGATAGGCCGCCGCGACGATGCCGACGGTGGCGGCGAGACGGCGCACTGCGCGCGCCACCTCCGCAAGCACTGTGCACGCGGCATCGTCGCCGTAGACCGCGCGGTACACGTCGAACCGGTCGATTGTGAGCGCGAGGACGGAAATCAGCTCGTCGTGCTCGCCGTTGCACAGGGCCGTCAAATAGGCCTCGGCCGCCTCGCCGACGAACAGTCCGGTCGACTCGTCGATCAGCAGATTGGCGCGCCGGTCGCCCCAGTTCGACAGAAAGGACAAGAGTTCGCGCTCGCGCGCCAGCCGGCGGTCGAGCTCCTGCTTCAGCCGCAGCGCCGCGCGCACACGCGCGACTAGTTCCACCCGGTTGACCGGTTTGGTGATGTAATCGGTTGCACCGGCTACGAAAGCGTTGGCGAGCGAATTCACGTCATCAAGCGACGTCACCATGATGATCGGTAAATCGGCGTAGCGCTCGTCGTTGCGAATCCGCGCGCAGGCTTCGACGCCATCCATTTCCGGCATCACGATATCGAGCAGCATGGCGTCGACCGGCGGTGTTTCGTTGGTGGCGCGGCCGACATCGAGAATTTTTATAGCCTCCCAGCCGGATTCCGCGGTGACAATATCGGTGTAGCCCGCGGAGAGCAGAGCGCCCTCGGTGAGATCCCGCGAGTCTTCCTGATCGTCCACCACAAGTATCCGCATCGACGCCTCCGTATTTTTACTTATATTCCTTTGGTGTTTCATGGTATCGATCGAACATTAATCCTTTTAATTGGCCAATTCTTTCATTCGACCAAACAATCGCCAAGTATTATTTTGGTATATAACGCGATAACCGGCGATACCCTCTCGAAACAACGAGGGAAACGCCTTGTTGAGCCGATCGCCGGCACCGGTGTTACTTTGCGGATCCGGCACCGCGACGAACGGCGTATCGATGCGGTCGAACAGCATGGCGAGCGCAAATGACTCGCTCTGCGGACCAAATATCCCGCGCGCGCGGCCGCGTCCGAGCACAAAGGCGGGAGCGTTATCGACGTCAGCCAGGACGCCATCGCGCCGGCCCGCGGCACCGCCGGCGGTAAGTGCGTCGATGCGCTCGTTGCTGCCTCGCTCAACGGCGGCACGCAACTCATTCATCATCGCCGGGTCAACCAAGGCGACGCTTGCGAATCCGCCGAACCAGCCGACGAGCAGCAGCACCACGACAAGGGCGCGGCGTTCCCTGGCGAGTGGCACGCGCATCACGACGGTTGCCGCCAGAACTGGTGCCGCCACCATAAGAGCGGCGGGATTGCCGAAGAAGCCGCTTATGATGCTGATCGCGGTGGCGGCGAGCGCCGCAGCAACGAACACCGCCGCCGGTATGACCAGCGGCCGCCGCCGATAGACGAGCGCCAGCATGACCAGCACCACAGGCGCGCCGACGATGAGCGCCGCCGCCATTGCCAGGCTGCCGACAAGGGGCAGAAGCTTTGCGAGCCCGTCGCCGAACAGGCGCGACTCCGACACCGACCAAATGGATAGGCTTTGCGTCGGGGCGGCGAAGAAGGTCCAGCCGTCGCCGGGAAATATCCAAGACACATAACTGAACGCCGCAATGGCGAAAACCGTGGGAAAAATCAGCACGACGACAATGTTCAATGCGGAGTTCGCGACCAGCAGCGGACGGACTGCGAAGGCCAGAAAAAGCACCGCGGCAAAGGCGAACGCCGCACCCATGGGATGCGAGAAGGCGAGCGCCATGAGCGCAAGGCCAACCCCCATCACCTCCGGCGTTCCGCTGCGCGCACGCAGGTTGTATAGCGCGAGGCAGAGCATCAGCAGGAATGCGGCGAGAAACATGTCGGCCGGCCCGGCAACGGCAGCGCGCACCATCGCGGGGTGAAGCGCGATCAAAATGCTGCAGATACCGGCGGTGGCTTCGGGCAATCCGATCTTGCGAAATGAGTGAAAACAGAAAGCGGCGATGGTTGCGAGCAGGCCTGCCGCCACCAGCGCCGGCGCCGGCGTGCCGGCAGGCGTGAGCCACGCGACAAGTGTGCTGGTAAGGAACGGCAGCGTCGGATAGGCCGCCACGATTCGTCCCATCGCCACTTGGCCGTCGGCGGCAGTGCTGGCGCCCGCCCATAGGCGCAGCGCATCGTCGCCGATGAGGCCGCCGCGTACTGCGATCGCCGCGAGCGCAAGGACCATGACGAACACCAGCGCCGCAACGGGCGCAACTGCGAGCGCGCGTCTTATGGCACGCCTCCCGCTTCGGTGGTTTGCGCCGTAGCGTGCCGCGATAATCCGTGCTGCGTCTTTTCCCAGAAGAATGGATGGCGCAGGAGCTGCCAGAGCGCTTTATAGGCCGCAATGGAGATGAGCACCCAATAGGCAAACAGCGTGAAGCTGAACGGAATGAGCTCGAGCCAGCCGCGCCGGATCGGCGCCAGCATGATCAGGTAGGTAAACGCGCCGTTGCCCGCCAAGAGGTTGAACAGGCACAGAAGCAGCAGCGATTGCGGAAATATCACATCGACGTTTGCGGCCGACGCCGCAAGCCAGATCGCATAGCACAGCCAGAAAACCGGATTCAGCAGCCCCGCAATCACCGTGCCGCCGATGAAAAACACGAAGCCGAAAAAGCCCAGTGGGCCGGCGCTGTACATCAGGTGCAGAGGCCGGCGGGTATGGACCAGAAGGGTCTGCATGTAGCCTTTGATCCAGCGCGAACGCTGGCGCAGCCACTGACCGGTGCGGCAGCTCGCCTCCTCATAGGTCGTCGAATCGACCACGCCGACGCGATATCCCTTTTGCCCGATGCGGATACCGAGGTCGGCATCCTCGGTGACATTGAAGGGGTCCCAGGCGTGCAGCTCACGCAAAATGTCGATGCGGAAATGATTTGACGTGCCGCCGAGCGGAATCGGCATGCCGAGACGCTCGAGGCCGGGCAGCACTTGATCGAACCACAGCGCGTAGTCGAGCGTGAACATGCGCGTCAGCCAGTTTTCGCTGGCGTTGTAATAATTGAGCCGGCATTGCAGGCAGGCGGTATTCGGCGGCGAACGGCGGAACGCCGCGACGACTTTGCGAAGCTGGTCGGGCTCGGGCCGATCCTCGGCGTCGTAAACGACCAGATATTCGCCGCGGGCAAATCGCAGCGCGAAGTTGCAAGCCTTCGGCTTGGTCTGCGGCTCGGACCGCGGCACGATGATGATTTCAAACACGCCTTCGAGACCGAGCGAGCGCGCAGCTTCGATCGTGTCGCGGTCGTCCGCTTCGAGCACGATCTTGATGTCGAGCTTGCCGAGCGGATAGTCGATGCTGCGTAGCGCCTGCGCCAGTTGCGGCAGCATCGCGGCCTCGCGGAACATCGGCACCAGAATGGTGAATACGGGCAGGTCTGCGGTACGCAGCGCGCGCGCCTCGACCGCGATGGTCTCGTCGATGTCGGCGGAACGGCCGCCGCCGACCGACACGAGGACTGCTTTGAAGACGAAATTGCCGAGATAGAAAATGCTGATCGCAATGTTGAGATAGATGAGCGTGTCGAGCGGGGCAAACGCCAGTCCGGCCAGGATGGCGCTCAAAAGCCCATAGGCCACGATCATCTGTGGGGCGGTGAAAACGGTGCGGGCGGACATCTGCGGATCGAGCTCAGCGAGCTCGAACACCGCGCGCCGCGACAGGGCTGCGGCAAAGGCGGTTTGCACCACATAGACGATGTCGAATTTCGAGACGACGACGAACTCGATATCGGTGCCCCAGCGGCCGCGCGCGAACAGGACTGTTTCAGGGCCAGGTTCGGCGGTGGCGATGTACAGCCGGCCGTCGCCGCGCCGCCAGGGCATGGTCAGGCGGCTCGTGTAGATATCGGTCTCGCCGGCGCGCAGCAGTTTGCGATCCGGCGGATCGCTGATCAGATCCGCAAACGGCAGGTCGAAGTGCTGCGCGTAAGTCTCATAGTAGCGCCTCGGGTCCATCCAGTTGCGCGACAACAGCGCATCGCCGAGACGCACATTCCATTTTTCCGCGAGATCGGCAGCCTCGTCGAGCTGCGGTAGCGTGATGACGCGCTGGCCGACGAGAAGATCGCCGAGCGCACGGTCCGACGGCGACAGCGGCATGGCCTAGTCGGCGCTATTGGCGGATCGCCGGCGGAACATGCGTTGCAGCGTCAGCAGCAGCACCGCTGTTGCAAGCAGCCAGAGGCCGGCGATGATCCAGGACCGGAAACGTTCGGCAACCGTGAGCCAAGACACGTGATCGGGATAGGATATTCTCACAACCGTATCGCGCTCGGTCGACATCGCCAGCGCGACGCCATTGCCGTCGACGAAGGCGACGTCGCCGTGATCGAGCCGCAGCTCCGCCGGCGAGGGCAGCGAACCGTCCGCTGACAACGGCTTGATCCACAGGCCGGGATTGTCGCCGGCCATTACAATCTGTGCGACCGCGCCGCCGACAAAGCCGCCGAGATCGAGCAACGTGCGGCCGGAACGATCGGTCACGGCCACGCGGCCCTGATCGAAGCGCACGCGCGGCGTGGTTCCTATGGGCGGCAAGTCGGTCACGGCAATAAACGGCGCATCAGGCGTCACCACGCTGCCAGCAGCGGTAAACCTGACATTGATGGGTACGAGATCGCCGGAAAGCTGATTTGCTGCTTCGGACACGAGGCCGAGCACGAGGCCAGGCTGATCGGCGGCGGCCGCCGGAAGGCGCAGCTCAAGCCCGCGGGCAAAGTGCGAGGTGAGATCGGAGAAATCGTGCGGCGCGCCGTCCGCGCTCTCCAGCATCAGCGACGACGAGCCGAGGATTTGCGCCGGATAGCCCTGCGGCTCGAACCGGCAGTCGCCCTGGGCACTATCGCGTTGCACCAAGGCGCGAACGTTGGTGATGGTGCCGGCCAGTCCCTCCGGCAAGAGCAGATCGAGATGGGTGGATTCACCGGTCGCAGCGACCGTGCTGCCGAGCAGGCGTTCGTTGATGAAAACGCTGACGACTGCCTTTGCGCCGGCGCCGTCGGGCGCCACCATGACGTCAAGCAGAAGCCGCGTCGGCCGCGTACCGGCGGGGAGCCGGCGCATGTCGAGGACGGAGATAAGATCGGCGCGCCCGAAGACTTCGGCCTGTGCCGGCGCCACCGCAAGCTGATCAAAGGTTACGCGACCAGTTGTCGTGTCGAGCGGCGAGGCCTCGCCGACGGTTGCCGATGCAACGCCGCGCGTGGCAGCTATCAGCGGGCTCGCGAACAAGCGGCCGGCGCGCACCGCATCGCCGTCGGAGACGAGCAAAGCCGGGTGCCCGGCAACGCGCACCGCCGCAAGCATGCCGAAGGGCTGAACCGCACCCGCCATCGTCACGGCGGGTAAATCCATAATGCTGACAGCCTCGGTAAGCGGGCCGACCAGGACGATGCCACGGGACCAACGGCCGGCCTCGCCGGCCTTCGCAAGCTCCGGCACTGCATTGTAGCCGTGATAGAAGGTCACACGCCGGCCGCTGGAAATCAGCGAGCGCGCCACTGTTACGGCGGTCGCCATCTCGGACGATGAGATGCGGCGCCCGGGAAGCACGACCGCAACGTCGCGCGGCATCAATGCGGCCGTGGTCGCGACATCGAGCACGGCGGACGTCCCGAGATCGACCTCGACAGCGGTTTCGGGCCGGATCGTCAGGCTGTCGCCGACATAGCGCACGTCGATGCAGCGATCGAGCGTTGCTGCGCCGGAGTAGAGAAACGTCAGCTTGAGATAGCCGTCCTTGGGCTTTGTCTTGCCCAGCGGAATACGGACAATGCGGTCGCGGGTTTTACCATCGAGCACGATGGCGGCGACGGTGCGGTCGTTGACCTGGACTTCCAGATTGCGCCGCGCTTCGTGGGCGCTGACATCGTCAAGGTCCAGCACCAGTTCGCTTGCCGCCACATCGCCATCCTGCGGCAGCGGCACGAAGATATCGCGGTGGCCGCCGAGATTGGCGAAGCGCAAACCATTGCCGAAGCCGATATCGGCGAGCGTGACCGCAGCGAGAAGGCCTGTGGGTTGCGCCGGCGCCGGCGACGCCGCTACTGGCGGCGGCTCGATTGTGGCGGTCCGCGGCGGCTGCGCGCGATGCGAGGCCGGCGGCAGCAGCGGCAGTGGAACTGCCGCGCGCGTCTCGAAAGGCAGTATTGCGTCAAATAACGCAAGGGCAAAACCAAGCACGCACAGAACACGCATACGCAGCACCCTTGTCACCGTGTGACCATCATGCCGAATGGAAGAAACGCAGTTCGCGCTCCGCCGTCTCGCGCAGCGTATGGAGGCACGTCTTCAGAGTTTGGATTTCGTCGTCAGTCAGTCCGCGCTTGGCCTGCTGCGGCGGGCGCAGGACGGCTTCGACATCGTGGGCTGCGTGCCCTGTAGCGGGAAAGCCAACCGTCGGCCCGATGCCGACAATGCCATGCATGCAGCGGTAGGCCTCCGCCACGGCGGGCGCCGCCGCCGGCGCGCCGTTCGATAGCTGCGGAATCGCCGCATAGGCGTTTTCGATCTTGCTCTCGAGCGTCGACACGAAACGGCGCCGAACGCGGGCAAGGCGGTCCGTGAACGGATCTATCGTCATCGAGTGGTCCCCGAGACGAACGTTTACATGAAATACTGGCGCGAGTGAATTGTTTGTCTGTATAATGGTGAATCTATATTTATTATGTACTTATGCGTATAGAATTATACTTACGTACTAAAATACTTTCGTGTATAGGCAATGTTACCTACTGGGGCTCATCGCGGACGATAGTCGCCGCGCCAAACGGTTCCGCACCGCGCCGCAGGCCGTGCTTGGAAAGATGGCTGAGATGCCCTAGATGATGCGCATTCGCCGCGGCATCACGTACCATAAAATCTGCTGAGCAAGAGAGTTCAAGCATCGTCCAAATCATTGATTGCGCGAGGCTATTGGGGAATAGTTCAACGGTAGAACTGCGGACTCTGACTCCGTCAATCTAGGTTCGAATCCTAGTTCCCCAGCCACCGCCTGCGCTCCACCCATAATATGTGTGCCGCCATATGTGTGCCGCCACAGCATTGCGGGCGATGTGTCCGTCTCGCCCGCCAATTATTCTTTCCTCGCGCCTCGCTTTGGTGGCGCCGGCAACAGCAACTTCGCCACCGCCTCCCATGCGCGATTCTTAAAATCCACGATTGGCGGATTACTGAGCTTGGCCACCGTCGCGCTGCGTGTGCTGCAGCCATCGACCAGGACCGAAATCTTGATCTCCCCATCGGTATAGTACGGATCGCCCCCGCCGTTCCTGCCGCCGAGCGTCGGACCGATACCGGTGACGTCATAGATAGTCGTGACCACTTTTGCAGCTTTGAGGTCGGCGGTGAGCAGATCTCTTTCGGCGTCGATGTCGGGTCCGATGTGGTGCGTAATTCTTGCATCGTTGCGGCTCAAGCCGACGCCGCGGTCGAAGGTAACCGCGCCCAGCCAGACCGCCCGCCCCTCTTCGCCATGATCGAGCACTTTCCAGAAACGAACGTGGTGCCGGCGATTGGCGCTGCTGCCGACCGGTTTCTCAAACGCAAGGTCTTCGCGCTTATTTAGGTAATACAAAGGACTGACCGGCGCATCACGGTAGGGCCGGTCAAACAGCACGCTACCGGCAATCTCGATGCTCGATCGCAGCGTGATCGGATCGGCCGGATACCACGTCGCCGCATTCATTGCGCAAAGGACATCGTCCCGCGCGCCAACCAGCCCGATGTTGATCGGATCGCCCGGGATATCTTCTCCCGTGCGCGTCACCATGGTGAGACCGGCAAGCCTCCTTTGATGCTCATAGTGCCGCCACGAGAGCGGCAGCAGGATATAGGCCGCCAAACCCCAAAGGCCGACGACGATGACAATGGCAGTGAATGCAAGCCGCGAATCCCGGCGAAGGGCTTGAAGCATCCCGCAAGAATAGCAAAAGCATACTCATTTGCACGTGCGCCATTTCTAATTAAAATGCTCCAGGATTCGTCCGACTGCCCACTTCACCGCAGCCTCGACCATCCACCCTGCAAGGAGGGCGACAGCGAAGCCAACTGAAGCCCATGTCGCAAGCTTCGAGCGCGACATCTCAAGCGCCGCCACCGTTGGGCGGATTAATTCGACCGACTCGGCATGCAAATCGAGCTTTGCCGCTAGATCGCGCAGCGCACGCGAATTGTCCGCGTGCCGGCGTGCTTGCATTTCGCGATTTTCATCCATGCGCCGCTGGAGTTCCCGGACGCTCGTTTCCAGCGAGCCGATGGCGCGGCTGATCTCGTCGAGTTTACCGGGCATGGTCGCGGCTCATCGCAAATTATAATGCATTGAGGTCGTTGACGAGGGCGGCATAGTCGAAGCCTTCGGGGCTTTTCCGACTCACTAGATATTCCGTCGAGACATAAGCGATGGCCTCATCGCAGAATGTGGCGAAGAATTTCTCGGTCATCGGTTGCACTGCGCCCCAGCTGATAGCAATGAGCAGGCCATCCGCGCGCCGGCCGACCAGCGGCACGTAATGGCCGCCCTGCTGCGGTGCGCCGGCGACGACATCCCAGGCCTGGCCGCGAGCAGACTGATCAAGTGCCGAAGCAGGCAACCTGAGCCCGATGCCGACCGCGCCGAACAAGTAAGACGCATAATAAAGGTGTTTGACGTTGCCCGCTTCGAGCGCGAGATACATCGCGATCGTGTGCCGCTTGCCGGTCGCATCGATAATGCCGGTCTTCTGCCGATAGGCAGCCGCGGCCTGCATATCGGTGCCGCTATCGGTTGAAGGATTGCTCGGATCAAAGCCCGTTACTGCCGCGTAATCCGACAGCACGTTGGCATCGGTGAAATTGACGGTATTGCCACCCTCCTTTGCGAGCAGCATGGTTTCATGCGCGGCGCCCGCCCACACGCAATCGCCGTATTGATCGTTGGCCAGCATCGGCCACGAGGAGATGAGTTCCTCATGGCCGAAAACTGCGGGCAACGGTGGCAGCGTGGTGGCTTTCAGATAGTCGGCGAACCTAAATTTGACGGCACCGGCGCGCGCCGGCTTCTTGCCGAGCTTGTAGGGCATCGGATCACTGCGTCCGCTTGCCCTTGACCGCCGCGACGAAAGAGCCGGTGACAGCCACTTGTTTGCCGTTGATGACCACCGTGACAGGCGCGATAGCCCGGAGCTTCGCGCTTTGCACCGCCGGCGCGGTGCCAACCGCTGCGCAGACGACTCGCGCGATGGCCTCCGCGGTCATGATGGCGCCGTTAGCGTTGAGCAATGCAGCCACGCTGACGGCGGATGGCAAATAGGAACACAAAGCCACGGCGGCGCCTTCCACTTGGGCGGCAGTCGGGCCGAGGCCGCCGGACGTGGTCGCACAACCGCCGAGCGCGACCGACATCAAAGTAGCGCCGAGCATGAATTTATGCATGGTTCTCTCCTTTTCTGAAGTTGTTGCTATTTCTGCGGCACCGCCGGCGTGCCGGGCATCTGGACCGGCGGAATTCCCGGCACCGAGCCGTGAATGGCGAAGTTCAGCAGGATCGATGCGTAACCGATCACCTGCGTGATGAGCGCGATCCATTTCGGATCGATGCCCATTGTGTTCCAGGCCACCGTCGATAGCCCTTGGATCGCGACCAGCAGAAAGTTCAGCCACCAAGTCGTTTTGGCGTCGAGTTGCATCATCATGTTCCTTGTTGGGTTGACGTCTCTCGTGCTTTCTCGGCGGCGAGCACGACCGGGCCGGACACGTTGTGAATTTCATCATCCGTGATGTTGACCATTCCCTGCGCCCATGAGGGCAGTTTGAGATTGATAAGCGCTTCAATCGCCGTCTTGGCCGCGGCGAATCCGGCAGCGAGCTCGGCTTGTGTCGCCATGCTTTGCACCTCCGCAATGTGTGTGATTTAGCTTCGAACGATCAGGCGACCGACACCTGATGTGCCGGCACATTCGCATCAACGATGATGCGGGCGATTGGCGGCAGAGCCACGGACTTGGGCCAGTAGTAGCCCTCAAGCCCGAAGACGCTGGCGGCTTTTGCCATGAACTCGATCTGCACCATGTCGCCTTCGTTGCCGCCGAGCGTCCACACGAAATGACTGCGCTCGCCGCAATAGAAACCGACGTGACCGAGCCCCGACTGCTTCGAGCTGCGCCAGAACACGGCGATCGCGCCGAGTGCGGGGCCCGCAAGCGCCGCGAAGTTCTCGTCATGGCGGAACGATTGCGATAATGGCGAGCGTGTGCCGCGGAGGCCGCAGCTCTCCAGCGCGGCATTGGCGAAGATCGCGCACCATGGATCGCCTTCCTCGCCGCACTTGGCGAGCGAGATATAGCGCCGTATGGCCGGCCCACGGTTCTCGGGAATTTCGCGGGTGCCGATTTCCTGCCAGGCCCATTGCAGCCAGGGCGGCGCGTTAGCGGGACATGGCATGTCTAGGTTCCCGCTCCAGGCATGAAGCAGCGAATCTGTGTCTTGCCATCCTGCTGATAGGGCCAGACGACCGCCGGGCCGAATTTGTTCGGCTCCGACACCACCGCATCATCGGGAACGTCGATCCACTGGCCGTCGAGCCGCACGCGGAAGTGGCCATCCCGCGTATCCCAATCGACATCTTCGACGCTGACACCGTCGGCAAACGAGCAGCACAGGCCCTTGCCACTCGACAATTTGTCGAACCATGCTTTGAGCGGCGAATTGCCATAGCGGCCATCGTCGCGCGCAAGCGCACAGGCCGTGTAAAGCGAACAAATGCATGCCGCGGCGAAAACAGCTCGCATTGCGTCACCAGTCGGGTTGTTGAAGTGCTAGAGGATCATAGAAGCGTCACCGGCTGTGCCGATGACATAGGCGGGATTGGCAGCGGGCGCGCAGGCCGCCGATCACAGTTCCGCCGAGGCAGTATAGTGGAAATAGACCGAACCGGCGGTCGTCACCGTACCGCCGCTGCCGTTGTAAATACCGGAAATCGTGTAGGCGCTGCTGCCATTCGCGATTAGGGCGGAGCTTGCGCCCAAGTCTGCGCCGCTGCCGTTGGTCACTTGCCCGGATAAGCCGCCAGCCCAACTATAGATCGTCACGGCTGGATTTACGCGCATCGGCGCATCCCAACGGACCGTCGTAGCAATGTAAAAGGTATTGTTCGCCGTGGTCGATGTCGTCTGGATTGCGACCACTTCGCCGGCCACACTTCCCGAAGTACCGGGCGCCGTGTTCAGATAGCTTGTTCTGAAATATCTCTGACAGAACGGAAATTCGGCTGCCACTGGCCGCAGCTCCGGCGGCGGCGGATTGCTATTGAGGCCGGTTGGGACGCCTGGCGTGGCGCGAATATCGCATTCGGTAATTTGTATGGACTTGCTCGAAGACCCGAAATTATTGCCAAAGTCGAAGATGATTTCGAGGCCGTTGTAGGATGAGGCGCTCGCCGAGAAGGAGTAGGCGACGCGCGTCCAAGCGCCGTTGGCGCAAACTTGCAGGCTCGCCGCGCTCACATCGGCGGTCGGGCTTGACCAGATGTCCTGCGAGCCGGCGTGATTGACGGTCAGCGTCGGTGTGATCGCACTGCCGGAATTGTTATAGACCTGGCTGGCGCAGCGGGGGTCAAAAATGTGCGGCCAATACGGCAAGGCAAATCATTGTAACGCGAGATGGGATAATCGCGTTAAGTCATGCGTGTGCTGAAGTCTTTGAGGTCCTTGCCACAAGTCTGAATGAGGGAGGGAACTAAAATGATGAAAGTTGGGATTTTCGGAATAGCGATAGTCGTGGTGACCGCGATCAACTCTACTCCGGCGTCTGCACTTTGTAATTTGATCTGTCAGGCGAAATGTAAAATGAATTGGAAAACCGCCGGTGGCGGGGAGTTCAGCTCATATAAGCAATGCCTCGTCGTTTGGTCCGCTCGCAATGGGCCGTCGGGAGTTGGCTGCGGCGCCCCGGGAGGTCCCTTCCAGCGGTGCCAGTAAATGAAGCAAGTAGCAAGCGTAGCCCGGATTGAGTGACCCTCCTACGCTCGCTCGGCGAGCTTCGGAGGGTTCGAGTCCGCCGAAGCGCGGAGCGCGTAGGCGGAAACGAAATCCGGGGCAAGTCTCGCCGTTCATCCCGGATTTCGCTCGCGCTCAATCCGGGCTACGCTAACTATGTCACCCAAAATCAGGACTCAATCTCAATCGCAACCTCGACATCGCCGCCACGTCGGTTCTGGTAATCCACGCGGCCTTCCGCGAGTACTTGTTTTACGAGTTCAACATGATCGCGAACGTCCTTCTGCAGCTTGGCTGCTCCGAAGATTCTGATTATGTAAGGTGGTTCTACGGCATTGATCCCTCCCCAAATCACCGAATCGATCAAAGCGTCCGGACTTTCACTGTGCCACTTCGGCGCGCCGATTGAAGCAAGGAGCGCATGATAGAAATCAAGCATGGTCTTCCACTTCGTGGCATCTAGCTCGATGGTTCGCATGGCCTTCACTCCCGAGTGTGCAATTGAACGGGATAGAAGCTGTAGTAATGGGTGTTTGTGTAATAGATCGCTCCCGTTCCATTATCAACTAGAAGCCTGCGTTCGCCTCTGCCGGCACCTAAGCTTGGGACGTCGCAGTCTTTCTTATAGCCGGTGAGCAAATGACGCACCGAGCGCCATCGAAATGCGACGTGTGCGGCCTCTGTGTTTCTCCCAGACCGATGCGTTTCGCGGGCCGGATGATTTGCTAGGCCGCACCAAGATCAACGTCGAATTCGACCGCGAGCGTAAGCGGCACGCCGAAATCGTCTGCGGCGCCGACTGTCTGCGTGGTCAGACCGAAGTCCATATTTGTGACAGCCAGCAATGCGCTCGCGACGGGATGATTGATCGCCACGCCCGACGGCGTGTAGGTATAGACGGCGCACGTCGAAATATCCTGAGTGCCGGCGCCGAACAAGTTGAAGCTTTGCAGCTTGATGTAGAGCGTCTTGCCGACGTATTGCACGGGCAGATCGTATTCGAACACCGCACCGTCGAGCCGCGCAAACGGCGCGCCGGAGGAATGCGAAGCCGCTCCTGTTCCATAAAGGCCGCGGTAGAGCGTCGTCAGCAAATAATTGTTCGCCGATGTCAGCGTCGCCGTTTCATAGGACGCCAGCTCGGTATCGACGATGCAGAGCGTGTTGCCGAGCTGCGCATCGAGAGCTGTTCCGCTGGTCAGCGCGCCGCCGCTTTCCGCCAGGTTCACCGCAAGTGTATCCGCCGTATCGGGATTGGTCAGGCTGAAGCTCGCCAGCGACGCCGGCAGCACGCCCTGCCGCGCCGGCGCGCCGATCGTGCCAATCTGGCTGTAGGAGCTATTGTCGAGCGACAGCCACACATTGGCCCCGCCCCAATTCGGATCGGCAACGCCGCCCGACCCGCCCGACGCCGCGATCCACACCTGCGCGGTCGGTCCGACCAGCGCCGATGGCGGCTCGAAAATAATCGGCGCGTTGACCGGGGCGGCGGCCACGTTGCGATTGATCGGATTATTCGTGACCGGCTGCACGGGATAGCGCGTTGCGGTCGCTGCGCCGAGTGGAAATTCCTCCGCCGCTATCTGCAAGAATCCGTTTTCATCCTCTTCGATATCCGTGATGCGAATAGGCGCATTCGACAGGCCGAGGATCGAATCCGTGACCGTGACCAGGTCCATCGGATCGAGCAGGCAATATTCCCATGACAGCCGGAACTTGTAGGTGTTCCGGATATAGAGCGCGCGCTGCAAGATGAGCTGCCCCGCGACCGCCGCGATGTTTTCATCACAGATTTCGTGCGCAGTCACCGTCGAGGCGATGCGCATGCCATAAAGCTCGATGGCGTTCTGGTCGCGCGATTCGATCGGCGTCAGGTTGTAGGCGTTGTTGCGCTCTGCAATCTCCAAACGCCAGACATTGGCAGCCTTGTACGGATCCGAGCGCGAAACCTGAAGCGGATCCTCGTGACTTTCGACTTTGAAGTCGTCGTCCGTGAGATTATAGACCGGCGTTACGTTCGGGCTGAAGGTGATGCCGTTTCCGGTTACCGCGCTGTCGCCATAAGGTATGAATCGGAACAAGCCGCCCGACCACACCGCCGCCGTGTTGGTCAGTTGCAGCCAGCGCGCCAAAATGCTCGATGCATGCTCCTGATTGTTGAGAACCGGGCTCAGCGCAAGCCCGACCGCGCGGCAGTAGGTCTAATACGACGCGTCGCCGCCGGAACCGAACAGGGTGGTCGCATCGATGCTCCCGGCCGAGAAACCGACGCCGTATTGTGCATTGGTCAAAAAGTCGGAAACGACCAGCGACGGATCGGCATCGACGGCGCTGTAGCCGGGTCCGTAGCCGGTGCCGTGGCGAAAGCCCTCGACTTCATAATTGTGATTATCGAGCGTCGCGCTATTGCTGAGATTGTAGTCCGGCGCGCAGACGTAAGCCGTCCCCTGATAGGCCAGCGCCTGCGCCGGATATGCCGAGGCGATATAGCTCCACACACTCTGCGGTGTCGTGCCGGTAAAGAGCGACAGTCCAAGCTGGCTCAGCGTATAGACCGATTGACCCTTCCAGATTTGATTGATGCCGCCGATCGGGCCTTCGGCCAAAGCCATGATCACCGCAGCCGTATAAGTGTACCCGCTGGTCGACCCACCGCGGCTGAAAACGCCGCCCTTGCCGCCGCCACCGCTGCTCTGCGGGTATGATTTGAAATTGTTGTACCAGATGACGTTCGGCGCCAGCTTGCTTTCGCCCCACACGATCGGGACCGGCAGCGCATTGACGGCCGTCTGAATTTGCAGTCCGGTATAATCCGGCGTCGCCGCGGCGTTCTGATTCGGGCTGCGGAAGATGCTCATGCCTGTCTCGCCCAGAAGCTGAAGAACCGCGGCTTGCGTGCGGCATCGCTCAACGCACAGTTCTGCCCGATACTTTCCTCAAGGACCCGGCGCGCCGGATGAAAGGCGTGGACGATGGTAACTGGAGCGGACCCGGTCACAATGCCGCCGTGGGAATAGCAGCGGCCATAACGCAGCACCATCACGTCGCCGGGCTTGACCCCCTCCCAACCCTCCCCCGCAAGCGGGGGAGGGTTGGGA
>Ga0102924_1000132_pt1 | contig 88441 bp, 89 predicted proteins | sample PaiPotPPM11metaG_FD_80116 | JGI IMG/M metagenome (GOLD analysis project Ga0102924, IMG submission 80116) | Iron sulfur acid spring bacterial and archeal communities from Banff, Canada, to study Microbial Dark Matter (Phase II) - Paint Pots PPM... ...
ATCTCAGCCGGCAGCGAAGCTCCTCCTCCTGAAGAAAAAATCCAACTGAAAGAGAATAGAGCTTCTTGCTGCCCGCCTCTATAGCGTGGTTCACCTTATTGACCGGTTATCTCCCTGTTGGCAACAGTTGAGCGGATGGTTACTTGTCCGAGATGCCGACTATTCGTCCATGTGGTTGTTGACCTCTGCCGTGACAGCGCTGCCCCGATAGGTTTTACAACGACTTACTAACCCGCGGGGACTGCTAAATACGCGGAAGTCGGGCAAGACAGCAAGTTTTGTGGGTTGGTTTGTGGGTCGGGGCAGCGGTCAAGACCTCTGCTTTTACCGGCAAACCGCCTGCACGACCGGCCACCTTTATTTCAGGAAGTTACGCGCCAATCTAACGAACAGTTGCGTTCCAGTTGCGCGGCGCAGCCAGTCAACTCCTGCCCCGGAGTCTCCGGACGTCCATTTCACAACGGCTGCCAGGGGCTTAGGGGTGCCGCATCGGGGAAATCCGGAGTTCGAGCAGCGATTGTTTGTTAATTCTTTGCGATCTTGTCGCGAATAACGCCCCAAATTCCCACTACATAGTAGACAGATTTTTTAAGGGGATTGCCTCCCGCAGCCGGAGGCTGGATTGGTGACCAGCATGGACCTTGCTTTAGCATCCGTGACCACGCGGGCGCCGTCTCGCGCGGCTCACTACGTTCGCATGTCAACCGAGCACCGAGCACCAGCAGTATTCGCCAGAAAACCAACTCGAAGTTGTCCGCCAGTACGCAGCAGCCCACAACATGGAAATTGTCCAGGAATACTCCGACCATGGCCGTAGCGGGCTGAACATAGCCGGCCGGGAGGGGCTCAACCAGCTCATGGCCGACGTCGAGGCCAAGCGAACGACTTTCACCTCGCTCCTTGTGTACGACGTGAGCCGCTGGGGACGGTTCCAGGACGTGGACGAGAGTGCCTACTACGAATACGTCCTAAAGAGGGCCGGAATCCGGGTTCACTACTGCGCGGAGCAGTTCGAGAACGACGGGAGCATGTCGTCCTCAGTGCTCAAGACCCTGAAGCGGTCCATGGCTGCGGAGTACAGCCGGGAGCTCTCGGTCAAGGTGTTTTCCGGACAATGCCGCCTGATTGAACTTGGCTTCCGACAAGGGGGCCCGGCGGGATATGGCCTGCGACAGCAATTGATCGACCGGGACCGGAACCCAAGGAGTCTTTTAGATCGGGGCGAGCGAAAGAGCCTGCAAACTAATCGAGTCATCCTGGTTCCTGGTCCGGAGCTGGAAGTTGAAACTGTTCGGCAAATCTACGACCTGTTCACCGTTCAAGGCAAGACTGAGCGCGAGATCATGGCCCCAGCCGTCTCGCGACGGACTCCCGTTGCCTCCTCGATCCGACGCAGGGACCAACCAAGACGTCCCAGCGCGATCACCTGTTCCTGCTTCGCTTTTTCCAAGACATTACCCATACCAACAGAAGCTAATTTCGCCCGTCGGAGCTAATGTCTTAGGCCCTTTCCGTATGGCCGGCTTTGAAGTGATAATCTATGGCCGCGGTTGGGTGATCACTGAGGGTCATTGCGGAAGGTCCACCCGAAGTGATCGCGTCGACACCTAACAGCAAGACGGCCCAATATCTCCCGCGGTTTCTAATCGAACCGCTGACTGAAACCGCGGCGAGGGAAACCGAAGCACCTCGAAAAGACATCAGTCAAAAAGACGACCCAGATTAACTGGGCCGTCCAGTCCTCGCAAGAAGCAAAAAGGCGCGGGGAGAAACGTTGTGCGTTTCTCCCTTGCACCCACATCACACTGTCGCATCAGTCACTGCTGGCCGCCTTGACGCTCTCACCACATTAGCCGAAGTGCCACCTGCAATTGACGTGCCGCACTATTCTCTCCTGTAATCGTTCCAAACGCCTGGCTTGTTACGCTCGTGCTCGGGGCAGCAAAGGAGGCATGATTCAACGCATTGAATGCCTCAGCCCTGAACTGTAGCTTTAGAGATCTATATAATTCAGTATTCTTAATCAAACCCGCGTCCCAATTGTTATAGATCGGAGCCCGCACGCCCGAGTAATAAGGCGGCGCGGTGATTAGGTTGTCCAGCGGTTGCGCATTTACCGCTCTCACAAAAGCATTGACGTTGAACCACTCGCTAATGCTCCGTTTATCTGCCGGCAGTCGAATGTCGCTTGGGCTCCCGGTTAGAAACACGTTACCAAAGGCAAGCGGTAACCCACTATAAACCTGCCACGTCGCTTCAACTTGCCAACCACTAATAAGTGGAGTAACTACGGGTATATGGTTGGCAGCAAACCGTCTGTCCGTTCCAAACGGCAATTCATAAATTCCATTCACGCTCAGGTTGTGCCTAATGTCGTTACCGGAAACCGATCTAACCGGCCGCACGTCAGCGGCATTCAAATAGCTCGTCGCCTGCATTAATTTTGAGAACGTGTAGGATCCCAGCAAAGAAAAGCCGCCTGAAAAGCGCCTTTCTCCCCGCATCTGGAGGGCGTGATACCACGAGTATCCTTGATTAAGGTTTGTCGTAACATTACCGAATTGGGGATACGGCTCCAGCAACTGAGACACTGCTACAGTCTGTCCAGCGAGCTGGGTACCAGGGAGTAGCGGGTAGAAGGGGTTTGACACCTGTGCGCTCAAGGTGTTAATTGTGCTTTGATCTCTTGACGTTAGTGTGCTGAGATATTGGTCTGGAATACCATTTATATTCTTTGCAATGGGGAGCCTAATGGCCTTGCTGCCGACGTACCCAACTTCCAGCAACAGTTTCCCAGGAAGCTCCCTCTGGACGTTCAGGTTCCAATGTTGGTTGTAACCTGACTGCAATTTCGGGTTGAAATAGGTGACACTGTTGCCAACACTTGTGTTTACACCAAGGGCGTTACCCGTCGGACTCAGAATTCCATTCGGAAATGGGGATGTAAGGCCTGCAACAAACGTAATACCGTTGTTCACACTCGGTGTGATAAAGGTTGATTGACTGTACCCGGTCTGAATAGCCAGCGTTCCGTATGGTTGTCCCGTGGCCAGGTAGTATATTCCATAGCCTCCTCGAATCGCCGTTTTGGAATTCACCTTATATGCGAAGCCCACACGCGGCATTAATTTTCTTTTGTCGGCACCATAGAGAAGGTCAGGTTGCCCGCCGACCCCAGCGAAGAGAAGGCCACCCAAAGGCTTGAATTGTGAAACGGGAACCTGAGGAATTGGGCTTGTAGCATAATTGCCTTCTGCTGATGATGTAACCGAAAGCGCTGCGTTCGGATCGAAGCCTCTGACGCTTCGATTGTTCACTTCGTTCATAGGCACTTCATACTCATAACGAATCCCGAACGTAAGAACCACGTTCGACGTTATGCGCCAGTTATCCTGGGCATAAACACTCGCAAACGTTGACTGCACCGAGTGGCTAGCGTTTCGATCGACCTCACCGGCGGTAGGAATGCCAAGGAGTAGGCTTGCATATCCCTGACCGATTCCGCTTGGCGCTGTTGGCGAAGTACTGAGAGGACCGCTGGTGTAATCGGGATTGAACGTGAATGACGGAGTTACATAACCATAGGACGTCCCGTATTCCTTGTAAAGTCTCGCATCAACTCCGAATTTGAACTCGTGATTGCCTATAGGTCGATTCACATCGACACTCCACGAATGCACATCATCGGCGTCTACCGAGGCGGTCTGGCCATTCAGTGTCGCCGTCCCGGCGACATTTATAGTTGGGAACGATTGTGTCAGGGAAGAGGTCTGTCCGAGCTCCGAGATCAAGCTATTTGGAAATCCTAGACTCCCAAGGTCGTAGCCAGTAGTTTTGGGGGCATTCTCGACTGGGTGGTGATTGTAGCCGTAACGGCCATTTATGACCCAGCGGGTATTTGGGGTCCACACCAGATCAGCCATGGCACCGACAGGATTGCTATAGAAGAAGGCTCCGCTGGCGGCATTGCTGAGATAGTCGTTATACGGCCCCTCCGTTTTATGGCTATGTATAAAGTGCCCATAAATGCGAAAGTGATCGCCGACAACATGATCGACCCTCAGAGTATGGTTGTAATAGCGAGTTGGATCGGTGTTGTTTTGATTTGCATAGTTATTGGTTCCGTCCGCGCTTCCGGGCAGATTTGGTGCAGGAAAGAACCCAGAAATGGCTTGAGCGACTGAATTGATTCTACTGGCGGGGATTATGTTGTTCGGGAACGGCTGTCTCATGAAAATGCCGCCACCCAAAGCGACAGTTGTCGCCGGATCATATATTTGGTATTGCGGACCCAGAGCAAGCAGAGCTGAGAAATCTCCCTTTCGCTCCGCCGCCGTTGGAACCGAATTCGTGTATGGATTCAGAGGTAACTTTTCGCTATAGAACTCCAGGGAGTAAAAGAAGAATGTACGATTCTGTCCGTGATATATCTTCGGAATGTAAATTGGACCGCCCAGTGTAAATCCAAAACGATTGTCGTGAAAATTGCCTACAGCTTGTCCAGCGCGCTTCGCAAAGAATCCGTCTGCATCAAAAACCGGATTGCGATAATAGAAATATGCCGAACCATGAAGACTATTGGTTCCAGATTTCAGCACCAAGCTCAGATTGGCGCCGGAATTGTAGCCAACGCTCGCATCATAGTCAGTCTCGACTTTGGTTTCTGAAACAGCATCCACCGGAGGTTGATGGGATATACCCAGCTTGGAGGAGTTTACTGTTTGGATGTTTGGAACCCCGTCAAGGGTAAACTGCGTGGTGCCGAGTGGGGCACCATTAACACTCAAGTAAGACGAGATGTATGGTAGGGTAGCTTGTTGGTACAGTACCCCAGAGGGGTACGCTTGGTTTACTCCCGGCATGAGAAGAAAGAGGGTACGTGGATTGCCATACGGTGTAGGCAGGTCCTCCGAATTCTTGGCGTCTACCTCATATTCCGCGTTCGCGTCAGCCGTTGCCAACAGCGGCGTCTCGGAGGTAACCACCACTGTTTGGGTGTCGTTGCCAACTTTCATCGTGAAATCTAGAGGAACGTACTGTCCCGAGCGGACTTCAATGTCGTTGCGTTCTTCCGAAGCGAAACCTTTGGCCGCGATTGAGACTTTATAGACTCCCGTCGTAACAAAGAGCAGTTGATAGTTTCCTTGCTTATTTGTGGTCGACTGGATGATCGAGTTGGTGGTGAGATTCGTAGCCGTTACTAGAGCATTCGGAATCACTGCGCCGGTCGAATCCACCGCACGACCAACGAGATTGCCTCTTGTATCCTGGCCGTACGCAAATAGAGATGACATGATGACAATAAAGGCTAGGCTACATAGAATGACGATTTCCCATTGCTTTTTCACTTCCTGCCACCTCCAAGTAGATTGATTGAGTTGAGATTTCCATAAAGTGATCTTGCTGTCTATTAGAATGATTAGAAAGCATCTGTCTGTATTTCAACCATTCTAAAGAGGCAAAGGCCGACTCTGATGCCGCCAAGACAATTCGGAGCATATCGTGTTACAGCCGAGCGTCGAATTGCTTCAAGAGGACATATGACAGAACCGCTCAATCGAGATCATCTGGCTCCGTTCTCTAAAAGGAATCCCCGCGAACACCGGTTACAAAGGCCAGTTGTCTGAGCGTCGGTGCTACACAGGCTTCGTTTGGGCTCTGGTTGAGACTTCAGAGAACTACCTTAGCGGGCGACAACTAGATCCCCGAGGGCCCGCGGGGCAATCGTAACTATCTTCCATGGATACGGTCGGCTCGTCACCCCGACAATCCACCAGGTGGCGTAGCGGTTCCAGTTGCCGCGCCTATTCAGCCAGGAATCCAAGAGCATTTGAAAACCGACGCTTCTCTCGCGCCAATGCCCCCTGATCGTCCATTCAGCAGCATAGAGGGCGCAGGTTGACCACAGGTTCCGAATTCGGAGGCTGTCGAAGAAAGTCTATTAGAATTAGGCGTTCGGTCTAATCTCGGCACACATGGAAGGAACCCATGGACTTGCGCCAGTTGGAAATGCTCATTGCCGTTGTTGACGCGGGCGGTTATACGAAGGCCGGCGAGCTACTGCACGTATCACACTCCGCGATTCATCGCCAGATCCGCTTGCTGGAATCCGAGATCGATGATCGTCTATTTGTCCGCAAGGGTACGTCCATCCAGATCACGGAGACGGGCCAAAAGGTCGTTGTCACCGCAAGGCGAATTCAGCAGGAGATTGCCGGCATCCTTCAACAAGTTAGTGGAGCAAAGCGGCTCACATCCGGTCATTTGCACATTGGCACCGGGACGAGCATCTTGACATTGTTTCTGCCGCCGATCGTGCAGCGTTTCAGGAAGCAATATCCCGGAATCGAAGTCCGCATTACGACGGGCCCTGCGCATCAGATCATCAGCGATGTCCAGTCGGGAAAGCTGGACCTCGGTGTTGTTTATGCGCCCGAAGATTTGCTGCCAGGAGAGGCAGTTCCTGGATACGAGCGCCTTTATAAGGAGGAGTTCGTATTGGTTGTCGGGAAACATCATCCCCTGGGCAAAATGACGTCGATCACGCTGACCGAGGCGGTGAAATTTCCGTTCATTTTGTATCCGAAACTTAGCAATGTCAGGCGGTTATTCGACCGTGCCTTGCAGCGGCTCGATCTTTCGCCCCAGGTGGTTATGGAAGTCGAGAACGAAGAGGCGATGGAGAAGCTTATTGCCATTGATATCGGCATCGCCCTGATCTCCAAGCGCAGAGCAATCAACGATAAAATTCGGCAGATTCGTATCCGAGACGTCAAGTTTCACTGCGACGTAGGCATCATCGTTGCGAGTAGCGAGTATTTGCCCCCGCCTGTAGCAGAGTTCACCAAGATGTGCCGCGAGGCAGTAAGGTCTGGTGACTGAGAGAGCGTCTCCGACGCGTATATTAGCTTTTACTGGTGACGCCAAGGAAAACCATTGCAGTCACCTGCAAAGCGATTCCTGAGAGGATCGTCAGGATTGGCCGGCCGGTCGCCTCTCTCCACTCGCCGGTCTGCCAGCCCCAAAAATTATTTCCGAGAATTAGCGCCGACATGTATATCGGCCAGCCAATAACGGGTCCCAGCATGCCTAGCGTTTCCGCCGCGGCTCCATAGGTAATGGTCGAAACAATAAAGAAAATGCCCATAAATAGGCAGAACAGAGAGTTTCGGGCGACAGGAGTGCCGATATAAATGTCCCAGCTTCTATTCTTGCTAAGCTTCAGCGCACAATATGCAATGCTGGGGATGGAGCCGCAGCTCACACACAGCGCCCAGATGGCATTTGGCGCGTGAACCGGGGAGGCACCGAACTCTACTGCTCTGTGCGCTATGGGAAGGCCGACGGTGAATGCCACATTCAGAAGCGAGGAAAAGATGCCGCCGAAAAAGGCGATTGTGATACCTGCCATGGATCGCCTGTGTTGTTTTAGCCCTTCGGGCACAGGGTTATCACGTTCGCGCAGCCAGCCGGCGCGGGCACACAAGAGCACCCCAGCGACCATTATGCCTACCCCGAAGAGAATGCGCACTCCCGCGCCACTAAAGACGCTCAGGCCATCGATCAGGAACAGCGGTATAATCGATCCGAAGGCGACGGACATTCCGAGATGGATTCCTGAGCTTATCGATAAGCCGACAAGATCAAGCGCTATTCCATAAAAAACTACGCCGACACCCCATGCGACTCCTAAAAGCGCGGTAAGGACGAGCGTCTTGGTATCAGTGGAACGATAAATATCAAGAACGTGGGGAACCGTCACAATGACGTTCAGCCATGGAAACAGCAGATACGCGAATATGGAATAAAGCAGCCACATATTCTCCCAATTCCAGTGCCGAATATACTTAGAAGGCATGAGGGTTGATGAGCCAATCGCTCCTCCCAGCAAGGTAAGCCCGATTCCAACGGAGGTATTATTCACTTTGGATCTCGCTCATCATGATTTCGCGATAAATTCTGGCACACGATGTAATCTCGTTAACATCCACGAACTCATCTATTGAGTGTGCCGACTTGATACTTCCGGGCCCAAGGACAATCGAAGGGCCTGCACTTGCTATCCAGGCTGCATCCGTGCCGTACGGAGCCCCACCAAAGTCGATACCCGCAATCCCGGTGACCTTGCGACAAATGTCGAGAACTTTCTTGCTGAAAGGGTGATCTGGGTTTGTGTCTAACGGCGGCGTCATCAATTGGACTTCACTGTGCGACAGGTCCAACCCGGAGCTATTCAGCTTGTCGATGACAGCTTGGCGTGCCTCGGCCGGATTCATTCCAGGCACGACTCGAAAGTCCATTGCTAGGACGCATTCGTCGGGCACAGCGTTACGCGTTCGTCCGCCCTGAATCTTCGTTACCGTGATCACGGGTGCAGCAGTCAAAGGATTCATAAACTGCTTCTCAAGCTCTCGCTGGTGGTCGTTTAGAATTGCTATGACCTTAATAGCATCTGTGATCGCGTTACGCCCCAACTCGGGCCGGGAGGTATGTGCGCTTCGACCATGGACACTGATATCCCATCGAATCGTTCCCTTGTGCTGGATGATCGGAGTCAATGATGTGGGCTCACCGACCACTGAACGGCTCACCGGGTACCCTAAGCCCGCAAAGTGCTTGATGCCCGTTTGTGCATATTCCTCGTCCCCGGCGGCCAGAAGCGCTATTGAGTACGGTGGTTTGTGCCCGCGCTCCAGAATGTCCAGCAGTGCAAGTAGCATGGATACTAAAGACCCCTTGTCGTCGCAGGCACCTCTTCCGTAGATCCGCGACCCGACCGATCGCCGAGTAAATGCCGTCTCTCTCCAGTCATCGGCGGGCACAGTATCCACATGCGCCTCCATCAAAGTAATCCCGCCATCCAGTCTCCCGGGGGCGGAAATGAGTAGGCTTTCGTGGAGAGGACTGCATCTCTGGCGCTCCATCGTTACGCCGTATCTCGCGAAGAGCTGTTCGATATAGCCCAAGGCCTTCCGTTCGACCGGTTCGCTGGAACCATACGGAGCGCCCATTGGATTAATGGTGGGGATCTCGATCAGATCTCCAAGAATCCTCGAGGCCGTTTCGGTAGTGATCCAGTTCATCCCGAAACCTCCATCGCGTCTTTGATACGCTTCACCGCGTCCGCAACGATCTCCGCATCATGATGGCGATTCGTGACCAGACGAACGTGATGGGGCGGGCGCCCGCCACCGAGAACACCCGCGACCTTCCATCTTGCAAGGATTTCCCCTGTACTCAGACCCGACGCGGTGTGGTCTACGTAGACCATGTTCGTTTCGACGGTTGAGAGATCGATCTTCAGTCCAGGTACATCTTGCAGTCCCTCGGCAAGCAATCGGGCATTCTTATGATCGTCCGCGAGACGATCGACCATTTTCTCCAGAGCCACGATGCCGCATGCGGCGATAATGCCCGCTTGCCGCATGCCGCCGCCAAGACGCTTTCTGCACAAGTCGGCGCGTCCGATGAACTCCTTGCTGCCAACGATCATCGAACCAAGGGGGCAACTGAGCCCCTTAGAAAGGCAGAACATAATCGAATCTGCATGTGCTGCAAGATCTGCAGCCGGGATACCCAGTTTCACTGCGGCATTGAATATGCGCGCGCCATCCAAATGGACGCTCATGCCTCTCTCATGCGCTACGGAACACAATTCATCATGCAATTCCAAGGGCATCACACGTCCGCCGCTGCGGTTGTGCGTGTTTTCGAGGCACAAGACGCGAGGAACGGGATAGTGCAAATTCCTACTTCTAATCGCAGCCTTGAGTTCGGCCGGATCCATCATTCCTCCGGGCGCACGAACCGGCATCGGCATCAGCCCCGCAATATTGGCCATACTGCCTGCTTCGTAATAGAAGATATGCGACTCGGGGTCGAGGAGGACTTCATCACCTGGTTTAGCGTGCGCCATGAGGGCCGCGAGGTTGCCCATGTGACCGCTAATTACCAGGAGAGCCGCCTCCTTCCCCAAAAGCTTCGCTGCCATGCTCTCTAACTTCTGGACGGTCGGGTCTTCATCATAGGTGTCATCACCGAGGGGAGCGCTGTTAATGGCAGCCAACATCTCTTCAGTTGGCAACGTCTGTGTGTCACTTCTCAAGTTGATCAATTCGGTCATACAGATTCCTTCCTCTTATTTACACAAGCGAAATAGATGGCTAATTTCTCGCATCGATTGAATGCGGCTTTCTATGAGCGACGCATATCGATAGTCGTCCACCTCATCGATCCGCGAAATAACCGCAAGACGTTGACGGAGGTCTTCCAATTGCCGAGCCAGGCAGAACACCGGAACCGCACGCAACTCCGTATCGCTAATTGGCCGCCTCGTTGCGTGCTGGTATCCGTCCAGGTATGCGAGCACCTCGGTTGGGTTGAATGCTACGTAGTCCGTTTCGCCGTCTGGCCGTCGGACTAGTACGTCTCCGAGTGCGTCGTATAAGCGCAATCCGTAGTGGCTGCAATCCCAATCGATAAGAGTGAGCGCTCGGCCTGAAAACACCGCGTTCACCGGGGAAACATCTCCGTGGACAATTTGACGAGGGAGATCGCAGACGCGTTCTTGACTTACAGCCGACTCCAGAATTTCCCAAAAATCGGCGATCTCTTCTCTCCTTGATATAAGTGCCCTTTGACTCTGGGAGTGCGTGCCTGGATCTGACACCCTCATTCGGTCCAAATCTCCCTCCCATTGCACTCGAACGTCACGCAGGAACGAGAATTGGATCGGAGGCAAACTCGGCGGCAGGCTCGGATCACCTGTTGGTGATATTTCGGCCAACCCATCATGAAGCTTTGCGATCGCTGCGCCGCAATCAGATAGGAACTGCGTATCGGCCTTGAGTTCCCACCATTCCCGCCACGAGTAGATTTTGCCAGCGATATATTCGTGAAGCGCCCAGAACACATCGCCGACCGGCTTTCCCCACGTTCCATCCTTCCGCTTGATGACCCGGGGGCAGGTATGACCGGTATCGTGGAACAATTGCACGGTCTCCGCCTGAAATCTGAAAGTTTGGTGCGTACGGCGGAACTGATGGGCACGCAACACGTACGTCCCGGATGTCGTACTTAGACGATAAGGCTCAAGGAACATCCCGCCCGCTAGCTTTTGCGCAGCGAGTACGTCACCAATCTCGTAATCGCCGATCACCTTGTGAATCCCAATCGGATAGTCAAGGACTGTCATGGAACAACCTCAATTCCCATCAGCTTTGTGCCATCCTTCCGCATTTGGCGGCACACTGCATAAAAGTCATCTGCCGGCCCCACAATTCTCGCAAAGAGGTTGACGGTTACCGGACCTTCCCACATCCTGGGCGCGGCATCTAGATCGTAGAAACAACAAATCTCGGCAAAGTCGCTTTTGACTCCGTACGATGAGCCAGCGGCCATCCATGTGAAACCGATATCGCCTCGTGATACAGAGGATGTTGCATTTTCCTTTTCAAGCCTCAATACCGCGTCAAGTAGCAGGACGCACTCACTTCCCGAATAGATCGCGTGATGGGCACGGCCCAACAGAGGCAATACGCCGGAGATGTTTTCACACGTGATCGGGGCCTCATTCCATAAGAATTCCGCCATTGCACTGACCTGCTCATCTGGGAATGACAGCTTGAGGCGCTGTGTCATACTTCGTTACCCCGTTCTGTTGTGCGGGATGATTCAATCAGCCGGTTGGCGATTCGCATGGATTCAATTGCCTCTTCCGCAGTGGCACCGCAGTATTGAGCCTCATTGCGAATGCATGCAATGTAATGCCGGAGCATCGCCCCAAAGGCCCCTCGCGGTTCACCGTTTATCTCGGACCAGCCCGTTTGGTCGAGCAAGAGAATGCCATCGTTATCCGTGTTCGCACGAAAACCGCCCTGATCAGAGGACACCTCGAGTACTCCCCTTTCGCCCATCACCTGCATGCCCGCATTCCATTGGAGTGACTCATGCTTTTGCGGTGGATAAAGCCACGATGATTGAATCACCGCGATGGTGCCGTTCGCGAACTCTAGTACTCCCCAGTTCACGTCAGGATTGGATTTTCCCAGGTTATTTCGACAAAATGCATGGACTCGTTTGACCGGACTCTGGACATACCACAGGACCAAGTCGATATCGTGAATGGCATTCTCAACAAAGCTATGCGTTCGGCTGTACAGATCAAAAAGGTTTCGATCGAAGTTTCTATATGCATAAATGTTGTGGATTTGCCCGATGCGCCCGATCTGCTCGTGCAAACGTCCATAACGGTAATCAAAACGTAGAAGGAAGGCGGGCATCAGTAGCTTCTTCGCCCTACGCGCCGCGTCCGCCATCGCAACCGCGTCTTCCTCGTTGGTTGCGAGCGGCTTTTCCACTATTACGTGCTTCCCCCCCTCAAGAGCAGCAACCGCGACCTCACGATGAGCGCTCTCGGGTGTAACGACCACGACTGCATCCAGCGATGGGTCGCTGCAGACTCCGCGATAGTCGGTTGAAGCTCCAGCAATACCGTATTTCCTTGCCGTGGCGTGGCAGAGGTCGGAATCCCGATCGCAAATATATGCAAGATCTACAGAAGGGTTGCAGCGTAGTGTTTCGATATAGCGTCGGCCAAATGCTCCGGCGCCTACGACTCCAATCTTCACTTTTGCTGTCATCGTGCTCCTCGCAATAGAGTCGTTTGTCACACAACGACCCTATCCGCCGTGTGAGTCAGTGTCAATTAGCACTCTTAGAGTTGTTCTGTCTAATTTACTGACACTTCGACCCAGGCCGATTGCAAGGGGGGGCCACCCAAAGCTGCTAACGTTTGCGGCCACCCGGGCAGCCTTCGAGAGGCGGACATTTTCTAGTAATGAGACAGATGAATTCCGACAATTCTAATAGACAATCATGGGGCCATCCGTTTAGGTTCCAGTCAAGAATGCGTTGGACGAGCGTGAAAATTTTGAATTGGATGGAGAAGTGGCTACATGTTAAGACGAAATTTCATTAAGAGTGCTTCTCTCTCGGCCGGAGCAGCAATCCTTTCGGCAACGCAAGCTAAGGCGGGGGATCCTGTTCGGAGTTCAATGCAGACGAACGACTCTGCCTCACGGCCGGAGACGCTCGGTAGAGCCGTTACAATCGGCGACAACTTCGTTAAGTGGCAAAGTCCGTATGGGAGTGTTGACCCGGCGATTAGCCCCTATCGCACCGCTGGTCGTCTCGCAACGGGTATTCAAGGTGTGGGGCCTGGTGTACGGGCACTCTACAAGCTGTATCGAGAGACCAATAATCCCGCATACAAAGGGGCCGCAGATCGATACGCCTCTTATGTAATGGGGATCGTGGTGGATCCCCCAACTCCCTACGGTAATAAGTTTGTTGAAGAGGGGCATCCCTATACAAGTCTCTCCGCCGCATGGATGTATGGCAAAGCTTTGTCGCCCTGCTTCGAGTGGTTTGTTCGAAACAATCCCCAAGAGGGTGCGTATGACCAAAAGGCATTTGCAATGTACAGGTGGCTCCAGCGTCACCGGCGCAGCGACAGCTACTATGGCGTGGGATATCCTGCGGGAAAATATCCAGATGCTCAGTTCTCGTGTGATCTCGGCGAAGTAGGAACTGGGCTCATCGGGCTGTATAGGACAACTCACTATCGCCCTGCGCTCGAAGACGCGGTAGGCCTCTCGAAATTCTTCCTAACGGACTACAAGGAAGGCACCGGAGAAGGAGTGTGGTCTCCCAACCTTGGGGTGTGGCTTGTTGGCCCCTGGCCGGGTTCTGAGGCCGAACACTTTACCACTCAACAGTACAACACTGCCGGTTGGGTTTGGTCTGCATTTGTTGACAGTGAATTCTTGCTCGGACTCCGCGAGGAGGTTTCTGACCCTGCATTGAAAAGACATATCGATGAAAAGTGCACTAGCGCATTCCGGTGGTGTATCGACGCATGCCAGTTCGAGGATGGGGCGATCGGGATGTTTGGTCGCGACGACAAATGGGTTGGATTGACCGCAGCAGTCGTTTCCCTGTACCGGATGCTGAAGGTCTCCGGCGCAATTTCAGAAGAAATCGCCAACGCATATCGAGCCAAAGTAGCGACCGCGTGGAAGTGGCTGCTTGCCCATACTCTGCCAGGGACCTACCCGCAGGATGGCTACATCCGCGTTACTGGAAAAACCACAACGAAACCGCCGGAAAATCTCATGTGGCTCATGGCGTGGACAATTGAGGCACTGCTCGAGACCTCCGAACCGTTCTAGGACGTGTGCCGACTCATGGCGCACCGCCGCAACGCATTCCAACTCGCAGTCGCAGGCTACACGAGCGGTCCCGAATAGCATTCGGGACATGTCCGGAAATGTGTGTCGATTGCCGAACCATCGAAGGAAGGGATAGCTAATGAGCACATTTGACTTCATTTTCATGCTTACTCGGAGTGACCGTACGGTTCCTGATGCGGCAGCTCACGTTGAGACTGCACTAAGCGCAGGAGTGCGGCATATCGGGTTCAAGGATGTCGGCCTCCCCTTTGACCAGCTCGACCAACTCAATCGGCTGATCCAGAAAGGCGGCGCCACGAGTTACTTGGAAGTGGTGTCGCTCGATAAGGAGAGTGAGCTGCGTTCTGTAGAGGCAGCAACGAAACTTGGGGTTAACGTTCTACTTGGGGGCACCCACGCTGAAGATGCCATGCCACTTTTACAACAGCGCGACATTCATTACTACCCCTTTCCCGGGAGGGTGGCCGGGCACCCGAGTGTCCTTGAAGGCTCGATTGATGAGATCGTAGACAGTGCTCGCTCGCTCGCAAGCTTTGGCCGGGTTAATGGACTCGACCTGCTCGCGTATCGCTCCAAAGTGGACGTGCCGCGGTTGATCGATGCCGTGTGCAAAGCTGTTGACAAACCCGTGGTTGTCGCCGGCTCCGTGGATAGCTTCGAACAAATTTTGGCAATTCGCACCGCTGGAGCCTCCGCCTTCACGGTCGGAACCGCGGCTCTTGATGGCCGCTTTCCAGCACCAGAGAAATCGCTTCATGCTCAACTAGTCGCCATCTTGTCTGCGTAGTTGCGAAAGCTTGTGGTCCGCCATCTGCGCAGCTTGAGAGACGAACAGGCCAATTAACGAGCCCTGAACAACGCTCTCCATCGCCGGGAGGTCTCAAGGGTGTCTCGATTTTGAGAGAGTCACGGGGAACGTTGACCACGGAAGTTTTGATCTACGACCGTGGGAGAATCGCGGTTCAGTTAGCGACGTCGAAGCCTGACATCCATCTCTATGAACACGTCCTCATTCTTTCCCTTCATCGATTTCGCCGGCGTCTTTGCAGGGGCTGTCGGCGGAGCGATTGACGCGAAACGGAACGAGCAGTACCACTTTGACTTCGTCGGAGTTCTCGGACTGGGCTTTATCTCCGCACTTGGGGGCGGAATCGCCCGCGACGCGCTGCTGCAGCACGGCCCTCCATTGGCGTTTACGGATACTCGATACCTTGTAATCGCACTGGCGGGAGGATTTCTTGGGCTGGCATGTGGAGGTTTACGTGGAAGGAATCTCGGCCGATGGCTGGTGCCCATCGATGCTGCGGCCCTTGGTTTCTTCGCAGTGGCCGGATCGACCCGCGCGCTGGCAACTGGCTTGTCGTTCCTTCCGACTATGCTACTCGGAATCGTGACGGCGGTTGGAGGAGGGTCGCTGCGCGATGTCTTCAGTGGGCGTGCTCCAAGAATCTTCGAGCGTGGCGAGCCGTATGCCTTGGTCGCCGCGATTGTTTCTATCTTGTTTCTGGTGAGCCATCGACTCACTGGCAACGCAAAGCTCTCTACATTAATTGGCATCGTCGTTGGATTTGTGGCGCGCATGCTGTCCTTACGTTTCAAATGGACGACGAAAGTCGCCCGGTGATCAAGGGCGATCCTTTTCGCGGCTACGCCGCATAGTTGCAATGCGCCCGGCAAGGGAACGGAGATCAGGACGGACGAGCCCAACAAAGAAGAAGCCATGAGTTCGGGTGTTGATCGAGGAGTATGAGCAGCACGTCCAGCGTCAGCGGTCTGCGGTGACTCGCCTGAGTGCGGTTATCCATAGACTAATGATCTTATCCACGGTGATGAAGCGGCTTTTCCAGGACGAGAACTTCGTCACGCTGCTGCGAGCCGAATCCATCCAAGATATTCCAAGCCATCTCGCGGAACGCATCGGATAGAAATGATTCAGTGTGATGCCTGTCAACGTTGGCTTAGAGCTTAAGACCGTGGTGATCCCCATCGCTTCCATTACTGCGAGGGTATACGCCCGTACTTAACTTCGATGGCTCCCTTGCATTTGAGCGCGCACCAATTCATTACGAGCTCTCTTCCTTTGGAACCTAGCATTCATCTCAGAAAGTTCCGAGCGGCTAGGCCGGTGAACGCAAGCTATCCGGCCGCCGAACACTCTAGGAGTCGTACGCCACCTACATCCTCAACTCGATCACGCGAGCTATGAAAGCCCCTAGACGAGGGAAATGCAATCTAATGTCCGTGTAAGTCTAGGGTATACCCAAAGGCCACGGTCAAGGCTGACACTTTTTCTGTCAGGATAGGGTCTAGTTAAGACCTACTTGATGTTTTGTCGGGATGATCAAAGACTCTAACCTGACACTCGGAAATCGGGACGCGAGATGCAGAATCAAGGTGGTTAGAAAGAAGGAGCGTGTGGCTTTGGGGGTACCGGTGGACCTGACCGGGATCGAACCGGTGACCTCTTCCATGCCATGGAATGAGGCAAACGTCAAAATACTGACGGCAAAGGACTTATTAGTCGGCTGAGTCGGCAAAACCGGCCTAATCGGCGATATTTGCGACAAGAATGCGACAAACTTTCTAGCAGCGGGCCAAACGGGCTGACCTTGTGGGCGTCAGCCCGATTTCCATCCCTCTTCGCATCTCTAGGTGTGACTACCCCGAAGTCATCGGCACCGAATCCCGATCACCCCGGTCGGTGTGTGGGCTACGTCCCGATTGTCTCGATGAGTGACTCGCCCTGATATGGAGTGACCGTGTCAATCTGCGCACTCTATGGGTTTGTTGTTGTCGTTGCTTTGGTCGTTCGTCGAGGACAGAGCGAGCAGCAGTCGGGGCAGTTTTCAGCGACGATTGATTAGTCTGATATTCGCGGGTCGAAACCGCATAATCTTGATCCGTCGGGAGCTGCCTCTGACTGTTATCGCGAGTCCGGCTGAGCCTGTCGCATAGGGCATGCGAGGATTCTCCTTCGTGCTTGCTCCGGCTGCTGCTGGCTCTGTGCTCGAGTTTGGCGATGCTGTTCATCGTTTTTGCTGTTTCATTCTTAGGAATGTTTGCTCTTGCTTTTGCCTTTGCTTTTCGTCAGGCGGCTATTCTCTCTGCATGGCGGTCGTTTCCGCCCTGGTCCCTATGGCCCAGATGAAACCCAACAATTCGCGCCCTACGGCTGTGACGATCTTTCTCTTGTCTTTGCCCTTGGCCGCCAGTCTCGCGTATCGCTTGTGCAGTCGGTGTTGTGCCTTCCACGCACGCAATCTCTTTAGCCTCTTCCGATACGCTCTGCTGTCGTTTGCGCAACCCAGCCCAGATGGCCGGAGGACGATGATAACTCCATGCTGCTTCGACGACGATCCGTCTCAGGTGAGCGTTGCCCGTCTTCGTAATGCTCCCGCGCCTGGTTCGCTTGCCACTGGAGTCCTCGCTGGGAACAACGCCACAGAAACCCATCAGTTGCCGAGCACCTTCAAAGTGAGAAACCTCACCTAACTCAGCCGCGATCGTCACAGCCGAGATGTGCGCGATGCCGCGCAATGCCTGCAAGTCCTGAATGACTTCTTGTAATGCAGGTGACCCAGGCTCTGCTCAGAGTCTATGGCGTTGGCCAACTCACGGCACTGACGTATGTTCTGACGCTGGGGAGCAAGGAACGCTTCAAGCGAAGCCGGGACGTGGGCTGCTATCTCGGCCTGCGACCGAGACGCAGCCAATCCGGGGACCGTGACCCACAGCTCGGCATCACCAAAGCGGGCAATGTCTATCTACGTACTCTGCTGGTCGAGTGCGCCAACCATGTGCTTGGTCCGCGCGGCAGAGACTCAACTTTGCGACAGTGGGGCCTGCATCTGGCTGGGCGCGGAGGGAAACAGCCCCACAACCGTGCCATCGTTGCTGTCGCCCGCAAGCTCGCAGTCTTGCTTCATCGCATCTGGGTCACGCAAGAGCCATACCTCCCGTTCCATGCAGTAGCTGCTTGAGGATCCAACTCATGTTCACCGTTGCCAAACCCCGCGTCCCGATGACTGCGTAGCACGTTCGGCCTCACTAGGCCGGCTGGAAACTGGCAGCATCGACTTCTTCGTCTGACCCCAACATGACACAGAGCCACGAACGGCTCACTCAAAGTGCGAATAGAAACAAGGTGGAGAGGGCAACGACACGGATCAACCTTAACGAACAACAGCAAAGACGAAAGCGCTAATGAAGGAAAAGACAAAAAGACCGCTTGACATCAGGGACCTGCTCATAGAAACGTGCTGCGGCCCTGATGGCCCCAATTGAGAAAAGCCACGCTTCACTGGCTCAATTTAGAACCGAGACCAAGTATGCTTCCCTCTGGGGTGAACGGCGCTGTCGCATCCTTACCTAAGCAGAGGTCCTATTTGTGAAGCAGAGTTTCGCAGCAATTATCCTTGGTGGTACCGGACAAGTGGGCGGTGCAGCCGTCGCGGAACTGCTAGCGACTTCGGAATGCCGGGAAGTGGTGATGGTCATCAGAAAGCCCATTGCGCCGCGATCGCGGGTGCGCAGCGTCGTTCTTGATACCGGCGCTGCGGGCTTTGCCGAGCGCACTGCCGCCATTGCCCGCGGAGTTTTAAGCCAAGGTCCCGCCAGCGCCGTGAGCTGTGTGGGTATCGGTTCTGGATCGATGAGCTGGAGCGAAGAAGAATTGCAACGACTTGAGATCGGCGTCGTGGGAGCCTTTGCGCGTGGCTGCCATGACGCCGGAATCGCCCAGTTTTGCCTACTTTCCACGGCAGGAAGCACAGCTCGCAGCCGGTTTCGCTATGCGCGAGTAATGGGCATGAAGGAAGACACCGTGCGCAATGTCGGTTTGCCCGCCTCGCCATATTTCGCCCCGGCATCATTGTTGGCAACGCTCATACTCCGGCCTGGGTCGTTTGGCAATATTGATCAGCGAATTCTCGGTCGCTCAATCGCCGCAGAGATAGCTTTGCACAGTCGAGAGGCTGGTGAATTTACCCGCGAAAATGCAGCAATGAAAAAACTCGCTGCGTAGTTCAATAGCGTGCCTTAGGAGTTTTGCGTGAAGCGCATCGGCCTTTTGTCACTAGGTGAGGATCTTTTGTCAGCAGATCGCTGAACCCTTGCCGACTTTCGAGGAGTATCCTCGCAGTACCCTTATCGTGGGGAGCATCTAAGAAGCCACGCTTCTGCTCCATATTCGGCCCCTCCCGCGATAAAACTTCTTTAGGTCTGGACATTCGCAAGTCTAGTGATCTGCAATGGCAGCGAGCTGACCTCGTACCGGATAATCGGCGGGCAGGTAGTTGGCACGCTGCTTGAGGACCGAGTTGGACCGTTCCGCCAACACGAAGACCTTCACGTTCGAGATGGGAAGCATATGTCATGAACACGGCAAATACGCCAATCGGCTTCGTCGGCTTGACTCTCGGCTATCGGCGCGTTTGTACGTTTTTCAGTTTGAGAACGTGCTTCAGCTTGGTTCTGTCATTTGTTCTGCTCGCAGCGTGTGCGTGGCCGCAGAGCGAGCTCGCAACCGTTTTCGGCACTGTCACAGACCAAAGTGGGGCTGTTGTTCCGGCGGCCCAAATTTCTATCGTCAACCAAAGCACTGGGTTGAAGCGAAACGCAGTTACTGATACGGCGGGTCAATATCATCTCGCCGGTTTGCCCACAGGGAATTATGTTGTTCGCGCAGAGAGAGAAGGCTTCCAAACGCAGGTTCGAGAAGGGGTTGCGCTCACCTCGGCGTCCGGAGTCATGATTAACTTTCCACTAAATGTGGGCAGCAAGCCGCAGCAGGTCACGGTACACGGGGACATCAACGAAATCGACCTTACTACCTCGACGGTCGGTGGCCTCGTTGCAGAGCAAAGTCTCAGCGAACTTCCCTTCGACGGCCGCGATCTGTTCAAGGCGGCTATCTTGGAGCCTGGAGTTGCTCCAACAACCAGCAGTGCTCCTTCGTTGCTTTCGAGTGGCAAGGCCGGGCAGGTCTCGATTGATGGCATGCGCCCGAGTTGGACGGACGTTCGCATCGATGGTATGGATGTGAATGATCCGCTCTTCGGCTATTCGCCGGCAGGCGCCTCTGGGCTCTTTTTGGGATTGAACGAATTCACGGAGGTCCGCGTCCTGACGCAAACCTTCGATGTGGAGTACGGCAGAAATGGTGGCGGCGTGATCGACGCCGTAACCAAGTCCGGAGCTAATAAATTCCATGGATCGCTGTTCGAAATCCACCGAGATGCGGCGCTTGATTCAAAGAACTACTTTGATTTGGCCAAAGCCCCGATACCACCATTTGTGCGGAACCAGTTCGGTGCAGGAGTGGGCGGGCCGTTGATACACGACCGCACGTTCTTCTATGCAGACTACGAGGGGTTTCGCGAAGTACAAGCATCAACGGCAGTCGCAACAGTGCCCGATGTGCTTGCCCATCAAGGACTATTGCCTTCTGCCACCAATCCAGCAAGCTGCAGCAGCGCCACGCCAAGCGGTTGCGTTGTTGTCGCAATCGATCCTCGCGTACCACAGTTTATCTCTCTCTTTCCTCTTCCGAACGGAGCAGACAATGGGGATGGAACCGCGGACCTGACCACCGATGACAAGGGCAACGCTTATGAGGATCACGGGATGGTCCGTGTTGACCACAGCTTCTCCAACACTCATTCGTTGTTCGGACGCTACATCATCGACGACAGTTCTTCCTTGGTCCGCTATTTCGGAACACCGCCGGGAACTTACGTCCCAGGCTTCCCAATCGATCATACGGCCCGCAATCAGTACTTTACTGTTCAAGACCGCAGTAATTTTGGGCGCGAAATGTTCAACGAATTGCGACTCGGTGTTAACCGCACAACCGCGTCAACTTCGATCGTCAATACGCATCCGGGACTTTCGATTTCTTTGGTGCCCGGCCAACCATTCGGAATGCTCGACATTGCAGGTATGAGTTTGCTCGGCAACGGCCCTGAAACTTCCGTGGGCGATTTTTCTACCGTTTGCCAAATTCAGGATCAACTTTCACGTACAACTGGCGGCCACACGCTGACATTCGGCGGGGAATTTCAGAGAATCCAGTCCAATGGACCGCTCGATTTTGGCGTGAATGGGTTGTACACATTCCAGGATCTGAGTCCCTTTGGGGTTCCAGCACAAACTAATAACCCGCCGTTGGAATTCTTCCTTCAAGCTCTGCCTCTGTCTTACGTGGGCGTTGATCCCTCCAACTCCTATTCGAACCGTGACTATCGCCAGCGTGTAGCGTCAGGATTCGTGCATGACTTTTGGCGAGTGACCAGCCGACTCACAGTGAATGCCGGGCTGCGGTACGATTTCTACTCGAATCCGACCGAGACACACGGGCGTCTCTCCGTTATTCGTAATCCAGCGACGGATTCTGGACCAACAGTCGGCAATTTATTTGCGGGAACGCCTTGGGATCTTTTGTCGCCACGGGCCGGCTTTGCATGGGACATCTTCGGTGGTGGCAAGACTGTGCTGCGGGGCGGGGCCGGTATTTTCCGCGATCAGTTCCCCATATACCTGTTTGGTACTGATCGGTTTCTATCTCCTTTTTTCAGCATAAATTCCTTTGTGTTTCCCACCTTTCTCAACCCACAGAATGCTCTCCTAACGGAACCGCTAGATCTTTTTTCAATGACGTATCACCCGAAGTTCCCATACGCGTTGCAATACAATCTCAACCTGGAACGGGAAATCGCGCCGGGAACGATTCTCAGCGCGGGGTATTTTGGTGCACGCGGGAATCATCTCCCTCGCGAAGTGGAAGGGAATCCCTTCGAACCAGCCTTAGGGCATCGCTATAACCCAAACTTGCCTTCACCGCTGTTGGAGGTTCTAACCGATGCACAGTCTTTCTATAATTCATTCCAACTGTCCGTTTCGCAACGCCACGCCCACAACGTTTCCTGGCAGGCCTTCTATACGTTTTCTCATTCGATAGATGATGCTTCTAGCAATATCTCCATAGAAGCCGTAAACGAGCCTCCCACGAGTCAGGACCCCTTCAATCGCAAGGGCGACCGAGGCCGGTCAGGATTCGACATCCGGCACAATTTTGTTGCTAACGTTGTTTACGAACTGCCTTTTGGGCATGGAAGCCGCCTCGGGGGCTGGCAGATCTCGGGCACTGCCAGCGTTCACAGCAACTTCCCTTTTACTCCAGTGCTCGCATTTGACAATGCGGATATGCAGTCTTTGGTCATATCGGAGCGGCCTGATGTGGCCGGCAATCCTTACACGGGAATTTGTCCGAACGGCGCCAGAGTGGGAAATCCATCGTGCTGGTTTAATCCTAGCGCGTTTTCAGTACCCGCCCCCGGTCAGTTCGGCGATGCTGGGCGAAATAGCCTGCGTGGTCCCGCGTTCGCGGAATTTGATTGGGCGCTGCAAAAGAGCTTCCAATTGTTTCAAGGCATGAAAATTACGTTTGGAGCGGAAGCCTACAACCTGTTCAATCATCCGAATTTTGCAGTCCCCAGTAACACGCAGAGTCCTCTTACGCTGGGAGGGAATGGAGATGCCGTGTTCGCGGGTCCAACGGGCATTTTCGCTGACAATGTGGGACGAATATTCACCACCGTAGGTAGTGGCCGTCAGCTTCAACTTGACGCACGGTTGACTTTCTAAGGCGGCCTGTCGTTGCGATTGGCCGTGACGCGTATAGAACGCTGCTGCCGAATCGAGGAATCTCGGTATGGAACTCACCAAGACGTTGATCGAATCGGTCTTTACCGGGGGCCACGACGTGGCCGCACATATGCGCGCGCTCGACTGGTCGACTACGGCACTGGGCCCCGTGGAGCAATGGCCGCAAGCTCTGCGAACCTCCGTGCGAATCGTGCTGGGCTCCGGCTATCCGATGACCATCTGCTGGGGGCCGGATTACGCCCTCTTATACAATGATGCCTTGCTGCCGGTGCTGGGAACAAAGCACCCGTGGGCCATAGGTCGCCTCGGTCGCGAGGTGTATCCAGAGGCATGGGATTTCATCGGGCCGCTGTACGACGGGGTGTTGACACGAGGTCAGGAAGCAAGCTTCCTGGCCGATCAGCTAGTCCCTATTATCCGTAACAACTACCTCGAAGAGACCTACTTCGCATTTTCGTGCAGTCCGATTCCGGATGACAGCGGCCAGGTGGGTGGCGTGTTGACCGCGATGCTGGAGACGACGGAAAGGGTCATCGAGGAGCGACGTCGGCATGTGCTACGCGATTTAGCGTCGCGAACGGCGGGAGTGCGAAACGAAAAAGAAGTGTGGCGCATCAGCGCGGAAACCCTTGGCCAAGATCGCTTGAGTCTTCCGTTCGCGTTTATATACGAATATCGGCCTTCCGAACATCAAGCGTGTCTGGCAGGCGCAAGCGTAGAAACCGACGAAGCTTTGCGTCCGCCGGTCATCGACTGCCAACGCGAGAACCTCTGGCGACTCGACTCCGGACTGACAAGGGATGGGGTTGTTGTCGAACTCGGGAATCGCGCATCGCGTGTGTCCGTGCCCAATTGGCCGGCCTCTCCGAAAGAAGCGACCGTCGCGCCTATCCGGTTGGGCGAATACGGCGAAGCGCTGGGTTTCCTAGTCGTGGGAATCCATCCTGGCCGGGTCTTCGATGATTCGTACCGCCAATTCGTCCATAGGATCACCGAACAGATCACTATCGGGCTGGCCAGCGCCCGCGCATATGAGCAGGAACGCCAGCGTGCAGAGGCGTTAGCCGAGATCGATCGCGCCAAGATAACGTTTTTCAGCAACGTCAGCCACGAGTTCCGTACCCCTCTGGCGCTAATGCTGGGCCCCCTCGAGGAGGTGCTACTTGAAGCCCGCGAGCGACTAGGTCCGGAACGTCACGAACAGTTGGTTGCGGTGCGGCGCAACGGGCTCAGATTGCTCAAGCTTGTCAATACACTCCTGGACTTTTCGCGTATTGAGGCCGGACGCTTGCAGGCGACCTATCAGCCGACTGACATGGCCAAGTTCACAGCGGAAATCGCAAGCGCGTTCGCTTCGGCGATGGATAATGCCGGACTGCGCTTCTCAGTGGAATGCCAACCAATCGCAGAACCGGTGTACGTGGATCGCGACATGTGGGAGAAGGTCGTTTTGAATTTGCTCTCCAACGCCTTGAAGTTCACGTTCGAGGGTGAGGTTGCGCTCACACTTAAGAATGTGGACGGCGCAGTGGAATTGCAGGTCCGCGACACAGGAGCGGGAATTCCCGAGGAGCATCTCGAGCGCGTGTTCGAGCGCTTTCATCGCATAGAGGGCGTCCACGCGAGGACTTACGAAGGCACAGGGATCGGACTAGCGCTCGTTCAAGAACTGGTCAAACTGCACGGCGGCAGCGTTCGTGTGGAGAGCGCTCTCGGTCAAGGCAGCACGTTTACGGTGACGATTGCTAGTGGCAATGCCCATCTACCAGCGGAGCGCATTCAGGCTGCGCAATTATTTGCGTCCACCAAAATTCGACCCGAAGCTTATGTCGAAGAGGCACAACAGTGGTTGGGAGATGAGTCGGACGTGGCGGCGATGCTTGGCAAACCACCATTGCTCACTTCCTCGCTGGAGCCCAAACCGGCGGCGAAACGCGAACTGATAGTCTTGGCCGATGACAACGCAGACATGCGTCGATACCTCCTGCGCCTGCTCGCGGACCGATATGAGGTGCACGCGGTTGCTGACGGCAGTCAAGCCCTGGAGGCCACACGACGGTTGCGCCCTGCCCTGGTACTAGCCGACGTCATGATGCCGCGGCTGGATGGATTTGGTTTGCTGCGAGCCATTCGCGACGACTCAGCCCTCGCCGGCACGCCAGTGATCCTGCTGTCCGCACGAGCTGGCGAAGAGTCGCGCGTGGAAGGACTGCAGGCCGACGCCGACGACTATCTAGTCAAGCCGTTTTCGGCGCGGGAGTTACTGGCGCGTGTGGCGACACATGTCAAAATGGCCAATCTTCGCCGCGATACTGCAGAACGCGAAGAACGACTACGTAGCGAGGCGGAACTGGAACGCGAGAAACTGCGCGCTAGCGAAGAACGGTTGGTGGAGACCGGCCGGCTTTATCGTGAGCTGGAAGACCGTGAAGCGAAGATTCGGCGTCTGGTTGACGCCAACATTCTGGGAATCACGACCTGGAATGTCGAGGGTGCCATCCTGGCGTCCAATGAAGCCTTCCTTCGCATGGTGCAATACGACCATGACGATGTCACTGCGGGTCGCGTGCGATGGTGGGACATGACACCCGCTGACTGGCGCGAGCGCGCTGAACGCGCTTTGGCAGAAGTAATCCAGACCGGGACCGTACAACCCTTCGAGTCAGAGTTCATCCGGAGAGATTGCAGCCGTGTGCCCGTGCTGATTGGGGCCACGTTGTTCCAGGCGGGAGGGACCGAGGGCGTTGCATTCGTCCTCGATTTAAGCGAGCAAAAGCGGGCCGAGGCAGAGATCAGGGCGCTGAAGGACCAGCTTTACAAAGAGAATCTGGCGCTTCGCGACGAGGTCGAGCAGACCTTGATGTTCGATGAAATTGTTGGCACCTCGAATCCGTTGAAGGTTGTTCTTTCCCGGATCGCCAAAGTGGCTCCCACCGACTCCACGGTTTTAATCACAGGGGAGACAGGTACGGGTAAGGAACTCGTCGCCCGCGCAATCCACAGAAAGTCCGCGAGAGCCGAGCGAGCCTTCGTGAGCGTCAACTGCGCAGCAATTCCCCGTGACTTGATCCCTTCGGAGTTATTCGGCCATGAGAAGGGGGCCTTCACGGGAGCTACACAAAGGCGACTTGGCCGTTTTGAACTCGCCGACGGTGGGACGATTTTTCTCGACGAAGTGGGCGAGCTTCTGCCCGATACCCAAGTCGCATTACTGCGGGTACTGCAGGAACGGGAATTGGAACGCGTCGGTGGAGGACAACCTATCCATGTCGACGTTCGCGTTATCACAGCGACGAATCGTGATCTGGAAGCGGGGGTAGCCAATGGGACCTTCCGCCAGGACCTCTTCTATCGACTCAATGTGTTCCCTATTGAGGTGCCGCCTCTCCGAGAACGAAGGGATGATCTCCTGCTCCTAGTCGAGTATTTCGTGCACCGCTACGCTGTCAAGGCAGGCAAGGAAATCCGCTCGATCGACAAAAAGACGCTGGATATGTTGCGGTCCTACGATTGGCCAGGCAACATCCGCGAGTTGCAGAACGTAATTGAGAGATCTGTGATTTTGAGCTCTGGTGCCGTCTTTTCGGTAGACGAATTGTGGCTTTCCAAGAAGTCCGTTCCTCACGTACCTCCCGTGAGAGCTTCGCCACTCGCCAAGGGCCGGGTCGAACCCCTCAGCGAGCGGGAACTTATCGAGGCGGCACTGGCCGCGACTAGGGGCCGGGTTTCTGGACCGGCAGGAGCGGCGGCGAAGCTCGGAATTCCGGCATCGACTCTCGAGACCCGCATCAGAGCTCTTAAAATCGACAAACTTCAATTCAAATTTCGCTGAGCCAACTCCGGCATTGCGATCAAGATTGCGGAATTCGCGGAGTTAACGGAATTCGCGGAGTTCGCGTGATTCGCAAGCTGTCTGCCTAAATGGGTAAATCTCTAAACATCATTGTTTCAGAACGTTACGATTGGCAAGAGAATTGCACCTAAGAGATGCGAGCGCAGCAAGATGCTGCCAGGGAATTCAGAGTGACCTGCAAAATCCACCGCCAAGTCGGAACGGATCTCGTGGTCTTGCGTGTCAGTGGGCGGCTCACAGGGAACGACGTTGACACGCTTAGGGCCTTGCTCGAAGAAGAAAGAAGCAGTGCATTGATTCTCGACCTCAAAGACGTCCGCTTGGTGGACGAGGAGGCCGTGAAGCTTCTCGCGATCCACGAATCAAACGGGACCAAAATCAACAACTGCCCCCGGTATATCCGTGAGTGGATCAAAGGTGAAAGAGAAGCGACCTAATAGCAAATTGCAATTCCCCAGCGGTCGATGGACAACCAGTTGAAAAATCCAAACCATGAGTCAGTCATGGAAATCAATTCCAGCTATTCAGTCAGTCTGTAGAACCGATTTAGGGATGCGTTCTGGCGTCACGCGGTGCTGATACGCGGTTAACGATTTCACCAGGGCATTTATTGCTGTCCGACGCTCCAGAGGGTTTTGCATTGGAGATGTTATGTATGACCGCCAACATCGAGAGTCTGAGTCCCTGTTACCCTGCTGCACCGCTTCGGCACAGCGCCAGACCGATGCCTTGGAGCCGAGGATGCAATATGAGGAGCCGGGCCAGGAACGAGAAGAGTGGCGCCAGAGTTTGCACAGTTTACGGGGATGGATATGCGAACTCCTGATCAAGAATCAAGAACTCAGAATGTCGTTGCTGGACTCAGCAGCCAACCACGAGTCCGTGGAGGCTGACCAATGAACGCCGCGAGTTCAATCGAAGGCATCGACAGAACCGCCAGCGCTTTCGTGGGTGCTCCGCAATGACCGTCGTCTCTGCCCACCTGTGCTTGTTCAGCTCTGCGAACGCAGAAATAACACCACCTTAAACCACCAAAGAGGAGGAACTTATGACCACAACAGTTGCTTTACAAGAAAAAACCACGCAGCCAGTTGACTCCGCGGCAATTCGTTCGTTTAGCGTCCATGTCCCAGAGGCCGAACTCACCGAGTTACGGAAGCGCGTCCAAGCGACGAAGTGGCCTGAACGGGAAACGGTGCCGGATGCGACGCAGGGTGTGCAACTGGCGACGGTTCAGGCGCTCGCGCAATATTGGGCGACAGAGTATGACTGGCGCAAGATCGAGGCGAAACTGAATGCCATGCCGCAGTTCATCACAGAAATCGATGGGCTGGACATTCATTTCATTCATGTTCGTTCGAAGCATGAAAATGCGTTGCCACTCATTGTCACGCACGGGTGGCCAGGCTCGATCATCGAACAGATGAAGATTATCGATCCGTTGACTAATCCCACCGCGCACGGCGGCCGAGCAGAAGACGCCTTCGACGTAGTGATTCCGTCGATGCCAGGCTACGGATACTCAGGTAAACCGTCCACTACCGGATGGGATCCGGACCACATCGCCCGTGCATGGGTCGTGCTGATGAAGCGACTCGGCTACACGAAATTTGTCGCGCAAGGCGGCGATTGGGGCGCAGTCATCGTCGATCTGATGGGTGTGCAAGCGCCATCGGAGTTGCTCGGCATTCACACCAACATGCCCGGCATCTTCCCGGCCGAGGTCGACAAGGCTGCGTTTTCAGGAGCGCCGGCGCCATCGGGCCTCTCTGCAGACGAGAAGGTCGCATACGAGCGCGTGCAGTTCGTCTATCAAAAGGGAATAGCCTACGGCTACCAGATGGGGCTGCACCCTCAGACGCTTTACGGAATCGCAGATTCCCCTGTCGGCCTTGCGGCTTATTTTCTTGATCACGACGCGCGCAGCTACGAGCTGATCTCGCGTGTCTTTCAAGGAGAATCCGAAGGCCTCACGCGCGATGACATCCTCGACAACATCACGATCACTTGGTTGACGAACACAGCGCTCTCCAGCGCCCGACTCTATTGGGAGTATTGGGGCAAAGGAGGGTATTTCAATGCCAAGGGCGTCAACATCCCCGTGGCCGTGAGCGTGTTCCCTGACGAGCTCTTTCCTGCTCCGCGGAGCTGGGCGGAACAGGCTTACCCCAAGCTCATTCATTTCAACAAGCTCCCCAAGGGCGGCCACTTTGCGGCCTGGGAACAGCCGAAGCTCTTTTCTGAAGAACTTCGCGCGGGCTTCAGATCGTTACGCTCGGTTACTGCAGCGGCTGCTGCTTAACTTGATCGCGGCGAAGGCAAGCATTGTGTGCACATAGCCACAGGAGAGCGCAGGATGACCGAGCTCTCCTGTCTTCGCTCCAACTAGATAGCGAAAACTAAATGCGAAGCGCAAAAGGAGGGAAGAACATGGCAAATCTGACGTATGAGGTCCACGCCAATGACGCCGCCAGCGAGGCGAACACGGCGCAGTTCAACATCGACCGTACCTATCCGGGGCGGTGGACGATCAGCTTCAACAACCCGCCGATCAACATGTTTGTTCCCTCAACGATCGTCGAATTGGGAGCGCTGATGAGCGCCCTCGAAGCGGACTCGTCCGTGAAGGTCGCAGTGTTCCAGTCGGCGAATCCCGATTTTTTCATTGCCCATCTCGACGTAGCCAAGGCAGCTGAACGGCCAGAGGTGCTGGGCCTTTGGCGCGACTTTGTGCTGCGCCTCTCGTCCACGCCGGTCGTGAGCATCGCCAAGATTCGCGGCCGCACGCGCGGCATCGGTAACGAGTTCGTGCTGGCCTGCGACATGCGCTTCGCCAGCCGGCAAAGCGCCCTGTTCGGCAACCCCGAGGTCGGCGTCGGACTGGTCCCGGGCGGCGGAGCGTTGGAATGGCTCCCGCGCTTGGTCGGCCGCTCCCGGGCACTTGAGATCGTGCTCAGCGGTGACGACTTTGACGCTGATATCGCCGAGCGCTATGGCTGGGTGAACCGCACTCTGGACGATAGCGACCTCGACTCGTTCGTTGATACTCTCGCCGGGCGTCTGGCCTCGTTCGACCATGAAACGCTGGCCGCAGCGAAGGCCCAAGTCAATCGGTTCGGGACGCCGACGGCTGCCGAGATTCAGTCGAGCATCGACTTATTCTTCCCATTGCTGGCCTTGCCCAGTGCACAGGCGCGCCGCGCCAAGATCCGTGGCATCGGTTACGGCGTTCCGAGCGACTTCGAATTGAACTTCGGCAAGTACCTGCCCAGGCTCGGGCGGGCGGACGGTGACGACACGGGACAGGAAAGGTAGACATGAAAACCTGGAAAGCAGTTTCGCTAATTCTGATTGCTCTCGCGGTTGCAGCCGCGGGATACGGGCTGACTCTCGTGCGACGAGGCTTCAGCGCACTTGCGACACCATCAGCGATTGAGGAGTTCGCGGCCACAACGGCACGCAAAGTGGCTATTCCATCCTCGTATCGCGAACTTCGCAATCCCATCATGCCTTCAACGGAGAACATTCGGGGAGGCATGGAGCATTTCTCCTATCATTGCGCCGCGTGCCATTCGAATGACGGAGGGGGCCAGACGGTATTCGGCAAGGGCCTCTATCCGAAACCGCCCGACTTGCGCGCAGCCGGGACGCAGAACAAGAGCGATGGTGAGCTCTACTACACAATTGAAAATGGAGTTCGTTTGAGCGGCATGCCCGCCTTCCACGGAACGCACACCGTCCCGCAAACGTGGCGCCTGGTTTTGTTCATCCGGCAGTTGCCTCAGATCACCCCCGAGGAACTCAATGAAATGAAGGGGTGGGAGAAGAGTGAGGCGGATCCAGCGCATTTCTGACGGGCTAATAGTCGAAAGGAGCACCCGATGAAAGAACGCGACGACAGATCGCGCCGTTGCTTTCTCAAGGCGAGTTCGATGTTGGGCTTAGCAGCCGCGTTCAGACCAGCAACGATCGGTGAGGTATTTGCAGAGTCCAGAATTGCTGGAAAGGAGGACACCATGACCCGAACCAGTGCTACACAAGCGGCCGACAAGACTACTATTCGTCCGTTTCAGGTGAATGTTCCAGAAGCGGAACTTACCGAATTGCGCAGGCGCATCAACTCGACAAGGTGGCCTGATCGGGAGACGGTCACGGATGAATCGCAAGGTGTGCCCCTTGCGACAATTCAGGAACTTTCCCGCTATTGGGCGACAGACTACGATTGGCGCAAAATCGAGACGAAACTGAATGCCATGCCGCAGTTCACCACCGAGATCGATGGACTGGATATTCATTTCATTCACGTCCGTTCGAAACACGAAAATGCGTTGCCGCTGATCGTCACGCACGGATGGCCCGGCTCAGTCATCGAGCAGCTGAAGATTATCGATCCGCTGACCAATCCGACGGCATATGGCGCGAGTGCATCGGACGCCTTCCATCTGGTGATTCCGTCGCTACCGGGGTTCGGGTTTTCAGCAAGGTCCACCACCTCCGGCTGGGGTTCCGAGCGCACTGCAATTGCCTGGGTAGTGCTGATGAAGCGCCTTGGATACACACAATTTGTGGCGCAGGGTGGAGATTTGGGCGCGGGCGTCTGCACTGTGATGGCCAAACACGCACCTCCAGAATTGCTGGGAATTCACACCAATTTCCCTGGGACCATTCCATCCGACATTGCGAGGGCGCTCCAGTGTGGCGATCCTCCGCCATCCGGTATATCCGCCGACGAAAGACGTGCTTACGAGCAGCTGACCAACCTCTATACGAAGAAACGTGCCTACGCACAAATGATGGCGACTCGCCCGCAAACGCTGTACGGATTCGCGGATTCGCCCGTCTGCCTAGCAGCTTGGCTCTTTGACCACGGTGACGGTTATGGCCAGCCGGCGGCGCCGATCACCTCGGCAGTGCTCGGGCGCACGATTAATGGATACTCTGCAGGTGACCTGACACGAGACGATGTACTCGACGACTTCACACTCTACTGGTTGACGAACACGGCGATTTCTGCGGCTCGTTTCTATTGGGAAAGTCACTTCAGTCTTTATGACGCGGCCAATGTTTCCATCCCAGTTGCTGTGAGCGTCTTTCCCGGCGAAAACTATCAAGCCCCTCGAAGTTGGGCAGAGCGGGCGTATCACAAACTCATCTACTACAACCAAGTGGACAGAGGTGGACACTATGCGGCATGGGAGCAGCCGCAACTATTTTCAAAAGAGCTTCGCGCGGGCTTCAAATCGCTGCGGTAGTGCGAGGCATGTGTTGGTCCAGAGGTTGTCATGTTTGAAAAGCGGAAAATATTAATGCATGCGGAAACCGACCGCTGCATTCAACTCGCTAGCGGCCTTCTCATACTGGCTGAAAAAGAGCTATCGGCCTTCATCGGCGCGGTAGATAAGTCCTTCGGCGCTCAGCAGGCACGCCAATCGGCGCTGGACTGGATCGAGGAAGTGGGACGTATGGATTGGCCGTCTGGAGAATCGATTCCAGATTGGCGTCGGGCTACGGTAAGTGCAAGTGCTCGGCTTGGCGCTTTGTCGAGACCACATAGACACGTTAGCGAGGAGATTCGTTACATGAGCGCGACAGGTTCCACACCGATAGACGCAGAGGCGAAACACGCACCGACGTCCGGCAGGCTCTTCTTCCTGGACCTCAGCGGCGGCCGCATACTGTCCGCAAACCCTGATGGCTCCGATTTGAAGACCATCATCGACGAAGGCCGGAAGTTGCCCGATGGCCTGGTGCTCGATGTCGCTGCTGGGCACATCTACTGGACCAATATGGGTGATCCCAAGAGGAATGATGGCTCGATCATGCGGTCGGATCTCAATGGCAAGAACATGATCACCATCGTTCCGTCTGGTGGCACGTTCACGCCGAAGCAGCTCCAGCTAGAGAAGAGGAGTGGCCAGCTTTACTGGTCGGACCGGGAGGGTATGCGGGTGATGCGGGCAAACCGGGACGGGTCAGAAATCGAGACTCTCGTGGATACGAGCCGAGGCGATTCGCGGCCGGGATCCGATCCGACGAAATGGTGTGTCGGCATTGCGGTGGACACTGACGGCGGAAAATTCTATTGGACGCAGAAGGGTGGTCAACACGCGGGTTTGGGTCGAGTTTTTCGGGCCAACACCCAAGTTCCGCAAGGTCAGTCGGCCGAGAACCGCAGAGACATTGAGCTTCTTTATGACAATCTTCCGGAGCCGATCGATCTGGACCTCGATCCGGTAAATCGGACGCTGTATTGGACCGACCGCGGGGACCCGCCGCGTGGCAATACGGTGAACCGGGCACCCATGGACCCGGAGGCCGAAAACGGCACGGAACCTGAGATCCTTTTCGCCCATTTGATGGAAGGCATCGGCCTGGCTTTGGACCTGAAGGGCGGCCGAATGTTCATTACCGACTTTGGCGGTTCGGTCTACAGCGCCAATCTCGATGGGTCGAACCAAAGGACGCTGCTGTTTGCTGAAGGAAACCTCACCGGCATTGCATACGCGGAGGCGTCGTCCGCGGACTGGGGCGGAGCTTCCCGAGTGATAGGAGTTCATGAGGAGACAAGTATGGAACACGACACGCTAGTGAAGTCCAGTTTTTCAGCTACGATTCACGCTCCGGTTGAAGATGTGGATATTCCCACTTGGTGCTTTGGTCTGTCGGAATCGGAATACCAATCCTGCTCCCCGGCTCATGTGTCTGCCGGCGCAACTACGGCGCCGGATGGTCGGCGTATGTCCATCAACGTCGAAGTTCTCGGCGGAAGCCCCATGGTGCAGCATTACGTCGAGGAGATTGCCGAACCGCATCACTTGCGGCTGGTTTCAAGCTCCGACATCTTTACGCCAACTGGCAGGATAAAAGTGGGCGTGATCTGGGACTTGAGCGTGAAGAAGATCGATGGCAACACCTGCGAGTTTACCAATGAAGTACACAGCTCCTTCACGCCGGAGCTTCTGGACTCTCTGGCCAAACAGGGCATTCCACGGGAAGCCTTTCAGTCCGCCCGCAGGCCCGTTTCAGAGGCGCATAACCGGCAGGAAACGCCTCTGTTCGCGAAGAGTATCGAGCGTCATGCCTTGAGGAACAGCAGCTCTGCCCGTGTCGCCAGTGCAGCCTAAGTCATACGCGATTGCGGCCTAAGCGATACAAGGAGAACCAACATGTTGAAGGAAATCGATCAGGAGAATGGAACCCAGCAAGCAGGTCTTGAAACGATCTCTGCGCATACGATGAGTGATCACAGCATGAAACGCACATATTTTCCCGGGATCACTGACATTGTCGTCGTCGCAGATCCGGAAGAGATCCGGACAATTTCAAACGATTCGAGGTTCGATCGGGACTTCATAGTAGGTGGTCCTGTTCGCAACGTGCAGCTTCTCCGGAAAATCCTCCGTATTTTCTCGTTCAACGGCAGATTATTCTCAATCATTCTGCCGCGCACCAACCCCGGCCGAGCCGCCGCGCAAGAAGAACTGTGGTCGAGACTAAATGTCAAGGTCGACAAGGTGAAACACGGACTCGCTGAATTGGAGCCCCTGGCCGTGTGGGTCAGAGGGATCGGAACTGAGGAGAAGGTCGATCTGCTTGTGCAGCAGAGCATAGGGAGATTGTTCGTGGAAACGTTCACGGCTACTGAGGAGAGTTTGGCAGCGGCCCATATGGTGCTTGAGGCCGTAAGCTCTTCCAATGTCCTCAAAATGCTGGGGTGGCGCATCAGCGGCAGGCTGGAGCGGGCCAAAACGCTTCTTGCTTCCATGGTGAATGGCGATCTGACTGGCGTTAACGCGCTAATTACAGCTCGGCAGCTCATTGTCGATGGCCTGCATAAAATGCGGCAACTTGCTGCCAACCCAGCGCTTCGATCTTCAATAACGACGGACGCTGCCGTGGACGAATGCCTCATTGCGCCAACCAACGTTGTACGCCAGGCGAAAACCTCCGGCGAGGTCAGCGGTTGTCCCTTTAGAAGAGGCTCACTCTTCATCCTTGAGCTGGGAAGCGCGAGCAAAGGCGCAGCGAATCGTGACCTCGTCTTCCTGAGTCAAAGCTGGAGCCACTGTCCCGCCGAAAAGTGGGTGCGTGCGCTATTGGAAGGCGTGTGGACGCGTGTTTCAGCTGCGCCCAAATATTGAGCGACAACTCCGGGCCAGTACCAAGGAGGAATTATGAAACTCACAGGTAAGAAGGCTCTCATCACCGGCGGAAACAGCGGTTATGGCGGCGCAGCAGCCCCGTACAGAGCTGCCCCAATAGACGGCTAGGCGCAGCCACATCAATCAGAATGAGGAGAAGCAATTATGAGCGGGGAAACCTCAGGGCAAGCAATTAGCGCGGTGAATGGATCGGAACAGCCGAGAGGGTCATTCGGCCACCCGGTAGCCAAAAGCAGTTTAACCAAATTGGCTGCATGGACAAATGATCGTAATATTCCATTCCTGATCACTAGTCTTGGCATGATTGTTATGCTCCTTTGGGCTGCGTCCTACAAAATGACCGCTCCCGGCGCCGAAGGTATCATTCCTCTGGTCTCCAACAGTCCGCTGACCAGTTGGCACTTCAAGTTGTTTGGTCCCTATGTCGGCTCAGATCTGATTGGTCTTACCGAGATCACTGCTGCTGTATTGCTTATTGCAGGCTACTTGAGGCCTAAAGCCGGGATCATAGGCGGGCTCATCGCATCAGTCATGTTCTTTACAACCAGCACTATGGTCGCGACAACCCCAGGCGCGATAATTCAAGTTCGCGGGATCGGGTACATGAGTTTCTTGGGCCTGTTCCTCTTCAAGGATGTCATTTCGCTCGGGGCATCCTTCTACTTGATCGGCTATTTCGGCAACACGGCGATTCTCTTGGAAAACAGAGGCAAGTAAGGGGAGGAGAAAGTGGCACATTCCAACCCAATGATTGGCAAAATCTCAATCGCGGCTGTTGCTATAGCCCTCATAGGGCTGGTGGGGTTCTGCATTTTGGCGTGGCGACCAGCGATCGCTCCGCTGGAGCGTCGCCCAGATCCAGCAAGCTTCAGAGCTGAGGCCATTGCCAGAGGAGAGATTCTTTCCGCTGAAGGGCACTGTGTGTCGTGCCACATCCAGCCGGGTGGCCAACCATTGGCCGGTGGCTATGGAGTAAACACGCCTTTTGGAGTGATCTACGGGACCAACATCACTTCCGATACGCAAACCGGCATAGGCCGGTGGTCACTCCCCGCTTTTACGCGCGCCATGCGCGAGGGTGTCTCTCGAGATGGGCACCATCTTTACGTAGCCTTCCCTTATACCGCCTTCACTGAGCTAAGCGACGACGACATCAATGCGCTATATGCCTATCTGATGACTCAGGCACCGGTGAACGCTACGATCCCGGCGAACACGGTTCCTTTCCCTCTCAATATCCGCTTGCTCCAAGAAGGTTGGAAGATTCTTTTCTTCAAGAAGAAAACCTTTCAGCCCAATCCGGGAAAAAACTCGGAATGGAACCGGGGAGCCTATCTGTCGGAGGCGGTCAGCGATTGTGGGGGCTGCCACACGCCGCGTAATGCACTAGGCGCCGAAGAGTTTCGGAACGCCTATGCAGGCAATGTGATTGACCACTGGATCGCACCACCTCTGACAGAGGCTAACCCATCACCCGTTCCGTGGACAGAGGAAGAGTTATTCAGTTACCTGCGAAATGGGACAGGCCGTCTGCACGGTGCGGCGATCGGCGCAACGATGACTCCGGTGGTTCGCCATGCCCTGGATGGGCACGTGGTCCCGGATGCTGACGTCCGAGCCCTCGCGGCTTACTTCAGCGATATCGACCATGCAGGTGCAAGTGCCTCCAATGTCGAGGCAACAGTGACAGAAGCAGTGAAGATTTCTGCACCACGCCGCGAAGAGGAGTACGACGCAGACGCTAACCTTTACGCTGGCGCGTGCATGTCTTGTCACTACAATTCCGGGACAACTCCTCTTGCCGCGCGCCCGGAACTGGCACTGAACAGTTCGCTCGTGTTGAACGAACCAACCAATTTCATTCAGACCGTATTGAGGGGAGTCGGCAGCACACAAGGTGCGCCGGGCCTGGTCATGCCGGCATATGCCTCGTCATTATCTGACGCTGAGGTGGCAAGGATTGCAGCTTATCTGCGCCGTACCCGCACGGCGCGCCCTCCCTGGCCCGACTTGGAAAAGAACGTATCTGCCGCCCGCCGGCAGTTGGCAAAATCGCAATAACGAAAAGAGGACACAGGAGCCATGCGATCATGACCACATTCAATCTCAATGGCCGCGCTGTATCGGTGCGTAGTCCAGATGAAGCGCCGTTGCTCTGGGTTATCCGCGACGAGCTGGGCCTTACAGGAACCAAATTTGGCTGCGGTATCGGCTTTTGCGGCGCATGCACCGTGCATGTGGAGGGGCGCGCCACCAGATCGTGCATCACATCTGTGGGCTCTGTCACTGGCGCCGAGGTGACGACGATTGAGGGGCTCGACCCCGAAGGAAAACATCCGCTTCAGACTGCCTGGATCGAGTTGCAAGTTCCTCAGTGCGGCTATTGCCAGTCGGGACAAATCATGCAGGCCGCTACGCTGCTGAAGGACTATCCGAATCCCACAGACCAGGATATCAACGCGGTGATGGCTGGAAGTCTTTGCCGATGCATGACGTACATCCGGATACGCAAGGCTATCAAACTGGCAGCGTCGAGAATGCAAGAAGGAGCACCTCGTGGATAGCTCACCTGACACGCATGGTACTAGCCGGCATTTTCAGCCGTCGCGCCGCAGCTTTCTGATTGCCATGGCGGGAGCCGGTGTGGTCCTGGGGTTCGCTCGGTCCGGCGCGGGCTCCCTGGAATCCATTATTTCCGGTACCAAAACAACGAGCAGCGTCGGGGAACTTTTTGAACCGACGATCTGGTATGGCATCAGTTCTAGCGGCGATGTGTCGGTCAATATCATCCGGGCTGAGATGGGCCAGCACATCGGCACTGCGCTCGCTCGCATTCTGGCCGACGAGTTAGAGGTCGACTGGAGCAAGGTTCGCGTCGTGACAGTCGACTCCGATCCGAAATGGGGTGTAATGGTAACGGGCGGCAGTTGGTCCGTATGGCAGACATTTCCGGTGTTTAGCCGGGCGGGCGCCGCGGGCCGTATAGCTCTGATTGAAGAAGGCGCGAAGCTGCTTGGAGCCAGTTCTCAGAGTTGTACCGCGCGCCTTGGCGGGGTGCACTCAGGTGGGAGATCGATTTCTTATGGTGACATCGTCGCGCACGGTAATCTGCAGCGCACTTATACGCCAGAGCAGCTGAAAGCGATCCCGATTAAAGCGCCGCGAGATCGGCGACTGATCGGGCGAGATACCTTAGCGCTTGATATTCCATCGAAAACCGACGGTAAAGGTCTCTATGGCATTGATGCCACCGTGGAAGGCATGATTTATGCGCGCCCCAAAATCCCCCCGACCCGATACGACTCGAAAGTCATCTCCATTGACGATTCAGAAGCAACGCGCGTGCCAGGATACATTCGCAGCCTCGCTTTGGACGATCCATCGGGCACGGTGCCAGGCTGGGTGATGGTGTTTGCCGATAGCTTCCCGGCAGCCAGCCGTGCAGCAGATCTTGTAAAGGTCACGTGGAACTCAGGCGAGGCGGCTCATGTCTCTGAGCAGGACTTGCAGCAACGTTCGGCAGAGCTGATTGCAGATCCGAAGGGAGGCTCTCTGGTCGTCGACGATCCCGGCCTGGATGCGGCTGGCTTTCTCTTCTGCGAAACACTCGATCGAGCAAACCTATACAACGGGCACCGTAATGCATTTCGCGCTGGAGCCAGTCAATGCATTGGCTTTCGAAAAGAATGGTGTCTTCGAAATCCACACCGGGAATCAATGGCAAACATTGATCTTGCCTGTATTGGCCAAGGCTCTGGGGCGTAGTGAAGACAAGATTGTGATGCGGAGCTATTTGCTCGGTGGCGCATTCGGCCGTCGCCTTGATGGTGATTACGCGGTACCCGCTGCGCTCGCTGCCAAAGCAGTCGGTAAACCGGTCAAGATGGTTTGTACACGAGAGGACGATATGCGCTTCGACTGCCCGCGATCTCCTGCAGTGCAGGTTCTACGGATGGGTTTCGCAGACGGCGGCCAGGTGATCGCAATGGATCACCAGGCGGCGGCTGGCTGGCCCACAGCAGCCATGGCTCCGTCGTTCATGCCAAAGGGGAAGGACGGCGTTCCGTTTGATCCGTTTGCCATCCACGGTGCCGATCATTGGTACACGGTAGGAGCTCAACGGGTTCGTGCAATTCAAAACGATCTGGCCCAGCGGACATTCCGCCCAGGCTGGTTGCGTTCTGTCGGTGGAGGCTGGATCTGCTGGGCTCTCGAAACCTTCATGGATGAGGCGGCTCATGAACTCAGTGTTGACCCCGTATCATTTCGGCTGCGTCTCCTAGATGGAGCCGGCCGTAACGCCGGCTCCGCGCCGGACTCCATTGGAGGAGCTAAACGACAAGCGGCAGTGCTTGCTCGCGCCACCGAGAAGGCCGGATGGGGGAGCGTCATGCCCAGTGACGTGGGACTTGGCGTCGCCTCGAGCTTTGGCCAGGAACGCGATATGCCCACTTGGTGCGCCTGCGTTGCTCGCGTACGGGTCGACCGCACCAGTGGTCGGGTCATCGTAGAGAAACTGACTCTCGTCGTGGATGCCGGCACGATTATTCAGCCGGACGGCGCCGCCGCTCAGGTTGAAGGCTCAGCCTTATGGGGACTGAGCATGGCCTTGTACGAAGGATCCGAGTTTTTGATGGGCCAGCCAAAGGACACGAATCTTGACACTTATTCTTTGCTTCGCATGGGCAATGTCCCCGAAGTGGAGATCGAGTTTATGCCAAGCGCTGAAGCGCCAGTGGGACTGGGTGAGCCAGCGACAGCGGTGGTCGCACCAGCGATTGGAAACGCCATCTTTGCTGCTACAGGCGCACGTCTTCGTCATCTCCCGATGAGGCCGGAGAATATTCGACAAGCACTCGCGCATCGGAACTGACTTTGGCGAGGAAATAGAGCGAGATATCTCTACGAGAAGCGCCTATCACAGTTTTCACTCGATTCAAAAAGCAAGTACGTCGAGGACGCGACCCGAGACGACGTGCTCGATTTCATGACTTACTGCTACGAGTTCCTGAAACCACCCAACATGCGCGGTGTCCGGCGATAACTAAAAGCAAATCTCGACTTGAGTTCACATAGGAGGAAGAAGATGACAAATCTGAAGTTCGACAAAGAGAATACGGCCCTTCTCGTCATTGATCCATACAATGATTTCATTTCGGAGGGTGGCAAACGCTGGGATAGCATTAAGCCAGTCGCAGAAGCAAATGATTGCGTTCCAAACATGCTGCAGGTTCTAAAGGGAGCCCGGCTGGCAGAACTTCGCGTCGCGTACGCAATGCATCATCGATATCGTCCAGGCGACTATGAGACCTGGCAATATATTGCGCCTATCCAAAAAGCTGCTTGGTCGCGGAAAACGTTCGAGTACGGCACATGGGGAGGGGAAATTCGCTCCGAATTTACTCCGCTGCCGGGTGAGATTGTAACTCAGGAGCATTGGTGCTCTAGCTGTTTTGCCAACACAGACCTCGACCTCTTGCTCAAAACGCACGGCATCCAAAAGCTCATCGTAATCGGCCTGCTCGCACACACGTGCGTCGAATCAACCGTTCGCTTCGCTGCCGAACTCGGCTATGAGGTCACTGTGGTAAAAGACGCCACGGCAGACTATTCGGAAGAAATGATGCATGCCGCGCTCGAGATTAATTTGCCCCATTATGCGAATGCAATTGTGAGCGCAGATGCATTCATTGGGGCAATCGAGAATCCGGCAGCGAAGCTATTAAATACGTGGCCCCTAGTCTGAGTTCGCCATGAATGAGGGCCCGCAGCAATGATTAGACACCGACGTTGCAGCAACATCTGGAGAAGGCTCTTGCTAAGTAAATTGAACGATATTCTTCTGGTCGATGATAATGCGACTCTCCTTGTGGTGCTCTCGGAGATATTCAAGGAGCGCGGCCACATCGTCCGAACGGCCTCCGATGGTTTCGAAACCCTGGCCATGATCAGGGATCGAGTGCCCGATATTCTTATCTCCGACCTGTACATGCCCCGCATGTCGGGCTTTGAACTTCTATCGGTCGTGCGGCGCCGATTCCCAAACATCGCAGTGATTGCGATGAGCGGCGCGTACTCGGCCGGCACCGTCTCACCTGGGATTGCGGCGGATGGGTTTTACGCCAAAGGCTCAGCTAGCATTTTCGTGCTGCTGGATATCCTCCAGACGATCGGCGATGAAGCATTGCGTCGGTCCAGGCGCGCAGCGGCGCCGATCTGGATATCCGGACTACCAATCCGTCAGGACGATCCTTCAACGGTGGGAGTCGCCTGCCCAGAATGCTTGAGGGTGTTTACTCACTCGCTGAAGGATACCGCGATTGCCTCGGGGGAAGGCCGTTGTCCGCACTGTTTGGGTTCTATACATCTGGCCATAGCCAAGGAATCATCAGCGATGGACGCAACAGTCATCCCTTTACTAGCTACGACAAGGGGCAACATCGCGTATGGCAGGAGATAGCCGACAATGCACAATTCCCAATCACTGGAATCCGAGCCTCTCACCGTTGGCAACAGCTGGGTCTGGAAACTACGCCCGGTGCCTGTCGAGGATCCGATACCAAACCCTGAACCTGAGGTGCCGTCTCTTGGCTACCCAGATCTCGGCGTCTTTCATCATTCTCTCCGCTTGTTGATTGGGCATTCGAATGGGGCAAAATCCGGCCCGAATTAACTCCGCTAAGGGGTGCAAACCACTGCTATGCGGACACCGAAGGAAACTGGTACTACGGAGAACGAATCGCAGCTTTGGGTCATGGCATCCATCGCGTTCGCCATTTTCTATGGCAATTACATGGTCGCTCCGCTGATCCCGGCATTTTCCAACGAGTTTTCAGTGCCGGCCCCTCAATTGGGCTGGGTTATTCCGGGCTATTTGATTCCCTACGGAATATCGACGCTCGTGTACGGCGCATGGTCGGATTGGTGGGGACGTGCTCGGACACTCGTGGCTCTTCTGTGCTTCGCCGCAGCGACAATGACATTGGTTTCGTTTTCAGGGTCATGGCGGACATTGATCGCCGCGCGGGTTCTATCCGGAGTGGGGTGCGGGGGAATTGTAACCATTGCCATTTCAATCGTTGGGGACCAATATCCTTATGCAGTCCAGGGACGCCCGATGGGCAGGATGTTCGGAGCGATCGCAGCGGGGATAGGGCTGGGATCGACCCTGGGGCCAATTCTCAACCCCATTGTGGGATGGAGGAACGAGTTTCGGGCGCTCGCGGGTGTTTGCTGCCTGGCGCAGTCTTCGTTTTGAGGAACGGTTGCTCTGCCATCCCCCCGAGCCGGAGGCCCCAGTTCCTTCGGGCGGGTGATTCGTGAATACCTCGTCGTGTTAGATACTCCGCGCGGCGGCCGAACGATGGCATTCATCTTCTGTAACGGAGCGTTCCATGGCGGGATCTCTGCCTGGCTCGGCCTTCTGCTTACGCGCCGATATCATCTGCATGACACCGGGATCGGTCTTGCCCTCTCAGGCTACGGCCTCCCCGGTATCTTCTTCGGTGCGACGATTGGCACTTGGGGAGATCGCTATGGAAGACGTTACGTCGTCCCGCTAGGGTTCCTTTGGGCTGCCGGCTGCCGCTTTCTTACTGCTTCCTCGCAGTCCGCGATTCGTCGCCGCGGTCGTGATCACGGCTCTGTCGGTCGGGTTCGATGCGACACATCCCTTGATGTCGAGTATTACGACTTCCCTGGACCCCAAACACAGGGGGCAGATTACCGGAATGGCAACATTCGCAAACTTCCTGGGGATGGGCATGGGAGCGCTCTGCTTCCAGCAACTGATCCGACTCGGCTTTGGCATTGCGTTGGCGGTCTTCGCTTCAGCGCAGACTCTGTCAGGCATCGCGGCCCTCTACGCCTTTCGGGGAGAGCGCCCCCAGATGAGTCCGATCCGAAAAGCCCGCCAAGAACAAGCCGATTTCATCTCTGGCTGAAAGAAGCCGGGAGCAACGACCTTCAATCGGTTTTCGATTGGTGCCAAATCTCTAGTGCCGTATCGGCAGTGCTCCGCAGGCACAGCTTTCGCTCCCTCGGATTCCGGCCTGCAGGTGCGGAGCGGTGTGGATACGGCGATTTGGACTAAACCGTGTTGGGATTTGGCAGGACAATTGCTTTAAGGAGATTCATTGCAGTGCAGCAATTTCGTGCCGGCTTTAAAACAGAATTTGCGGCAGCAACAATGAGTGCGGCGGCGTGCAGCATGCAATTTGTCCTGCCAAATCGTACACCGCTTCCCGCTACCCGCGAAGCGGGTTTAGTCCAAATCGCGATCTCACTCACCCGAAGAAGCCTATTTGTCGCAATACGCCCGCCCGGTCTCCCAACCGTCAGTCTGGGGTATACCCCAAACCACGGTCAAGCCTGACACCTTTTCTGTCAGGATAGGGTCGATTAAACACATACTTGACGTCTTGTGGGGACGATCAAAGACTCTAACCTTACACTTGGAAGCTGCTTGAGAGGGCGCTGATTACTAGCGGATATTGATTCAACGGTGCCCGGAGGGGGACTAGACCGGTTAAGGTCTGCGGATTTTAAGTATTTTCTGTCTGCTTGTACGTTATTGTTAATAATGCACTTAAAGTTTTGAAATGTGAAAGTGTGTAAGTCACTGTGTAAGTTTGACCCTTTCCGGAAGGCGTCCTTCGCCTCCTTCAAGCCCTCGGTTCGTTTTGCTTGCTCTCAGTGTGTCGCGGCGCTGCTAGTTGTACCAGTCTGCGACGAACGACAGGTATTTGGGACCGCCCCACAATATCGGGTCTCTAACTGTAATGTTGTTTCCAAAGAGTAACTGGGCCGCGACGTTGACTGGCGACGCTGCAGACAATGTCCATTTTAGGTCGTGGGTCGCATGCCACGTGATGAACGCCGCAATCACCGGAATCAGTTGGACTCTGATGGTTCTGGTTTTGTGAAGAATCCCTTCGCTCGTATTTCCGTCTTCAGCCCAAAGATCAACAATTGTCTTAAAGTCCCTTTGCAACTTCTCGATCGTGGTGGTGTTGATCTCTCGCGCGTTCAGCTCATTTTGCAGATTGGCAACGTGGCGCCTATACGCGATTGCGTTTTTCGAATTGCGTAATTCGGCGACAATTTCGAGCGGTGCTTCCCCGTCGACAACTCTGGAGGCAATCTTCTGAGCCAATGGAGGCACGGAAATTGACAGCTCAGGAGAACGCACAGAAATATCGAATTTCTCGAGAGTATCCAGCATCAAGGCGTGAGCTGATTTTTCGTACGATTCGCTCAGCTTATCCAGCGTGGTACCAGAGGCCGAAGGGCGCGGCAGCAACCCGATTTGCAATGTCTTCCCGAGCTCTGCATAGAAAACAATTCGTTGATAGGACTGAGTATCACTGTCGGCAAATGAATACTGCCTGAGATCATCTGTGTCAAAGAGATCATCTTGGTAGTTCTTCTCAAAAGGATCCCAGAACTCGCTCTGGGCTTCCACGTCGAGTGGAAAAACGCCAGACCGTGTCATTTCTTGTACCGCATCCGCGGTTTGCCGATAGACCGCGACGGGCCAGCGTTGTGCCGTTAGCCCGAGTGGTTCCAACGCCGCAATTTGCGTGAGCTGACTTTGGGATAAATTGTGTCTTTTGAAAGCATGAGCGTCGTAGAAAACATCGTCGTACACCACCAAACTCTCAAGGAGAGTCCAAAGGCTTCGCTTCGATTTCGAGGTCAGATCGCTCAAGACTTGGTCCCGCACAGATGCATGCTTGTAGTGGCCCAGGCGTTCTCTTATATCAAACTGATTGCCAGGATTTGTCACGTTCGATAACAGGCTTATCGCGGAGATCACTTGTGACCTGGAGCTGTTCATTCCTGTCAAACCCTCCAGGGAATAGTACAACGATGCGGTATAGAAGCGCCTAGCTCCAAAGGCCGGGCGCGGTCTTGTTCGGCCCTCGTGCCACGCGGCAGCCCAGGACTATGTCCGATCATGCGATTTCAAAACAAACGCAGGAAACGGCTACGGCGGTGCGGCGTACATTCTCAGGAACACGCCGGTCAAAAGTTTTTGCTCGTCCGCTTCATAGATGTGGAGCACCCGGAATTCCCCGCTGACGTTGCCGGAACTGCGCTTTTGCGAGATGACCTGAATTTCGGCCAAGGCCGTCCAGTCCATCCGCGTCAGCCAGATTGGAATGTCATCGAAGAACACCCGGCTGCCTGTTTTTTCGAAGGGATAGGTGGCACCTAACTTGAGCGCCGAATATTCGTCCGATCTCAGGATTGAATTTATCTCTACCTTAAAGCCCATACGCCCCTCTCGCCGACAACCCCGCGGCCGGACCAGACACGATGTTGCTTACTGAGCCCACTCTTTCGGATCGATCCGGATTTTCCCGTCCGAGTCGGTGAAGATACGCGTCACCCTGACAACGGCGTCCAGATTCAGAGGTCCATAGATGTGGGGATACAAGCCGCCTGTCGCAGGCTCCCACCGAATCTCGGTTTTCACCAACAGCGGGTCAATGTGAAGAAGCCTGACGTCTTTCTTATCCAGGTAGTATTTGTTCGCGACACGAGTCAGCTCTTCGGGCGGCGAGGCATGGATAAACTTGTCCGCGTCCATGGTAGGTGGTCGATAGAATCCGGACGACACGGCGGCGTCGTAGTCGGCGACCGCGATCAGGATGTAAATTCGTTCAGTAGACATAGGGGCACACTCCCACCATACCAGGCAAGCGATCATCATCTCTGAAACGAAGGGCGTTGTAAAACTGTTGCTGCGGCTGCGGCTCTTAATTTAGCCTGGCATGCACCCCGCAACACATGCACCGTGACTCTACTAAAATGTGAGCCGGAGGCTGAGGAGGACGGATGTACCAGGCCCGGGTCAATAATGTCGTCATTCCCGACGAGTCCACGGTTGCGCCGGCCGTCGATGAAGCGATGTGGAGGCTGTTCGTCGCGATAGGCGAGTTTTGGAACCTGGGAGACGATCCCCAGCCGTATCGCCTGAGACTCAGGGCCTTCATGGCGAATCGAATTCGCTTCAGCCCGATTTATCGGGATTTCTATGTCGTGGCGCGAACCGTGATCGACGAGCTCATCGCGCAGACCGGCGATAAAGCCAAGGCCTACGAGCTACTCTTCACGCAGAAGCCGCGGGTGCCCTCCACTACTCCCCCGCAAACGCAACTTGAATTCGCTCAGCAATACGTCGCAAACGAGTTCATCGGCCTGCGCCTGTCGCTGGGCAGCTTTAAGGCCTTCGGCGGGATCAATTACTGCGGATACTTTGGCGGGGCCAACATTGAGGGTCAGCCTGTGCCGTACCGTACGCCGACTGGAAACAAATAATGGTCGATACCGTTATCGTCGGCTCGGGCGTTGTCGCCGCCGCCATCTCCCAGCACTTGCTTGAGAAGAATCCGTCCGCCTCGATCCTGATCCTTGAGGCTGGAGACCGAATCAAGACGAAGGATTTCGCCCTCTGGGACCAGTACCTCATTACCAGCAAGCTCCCTTATGAAATGTGCCGGGATCTCGATTATCCAACGCGCGACGCTCCCGGCGAGAATGCCAGCCAGGGAACCACGCGCATTCCCTTGCTGGGGGCCCGACTTTTTGTTTACGGCGGATCGACGCTGCACTGGGGCGGTTGGTCGTTTCGGCTTAAGCCCGAAGATTTCCGTCTCAACTCACTCGCGCGGGAAGCGATAGACTGGCCGATCGATTACGACACTCTTGAACCTTATTATTCGAAGGCGGAGTGCTACCTCGCTGTTTCAGGAGATTCTTCGGATCAGACTGTTCCTCGCAAAATGCCTTACCCGTTCCGGCCATTCCCTTTCACATTGCAGGACCAGCCTCTCATCGGGGCTCTTGAACAGCTTAAATACACGTATGGAAACTTGCCGATAGCGCGGCGCGGCGTCAACGGAAAGCCTTCAAGACACGCGCCGTGCCAGACCACCGGCACCTGCAAGTACTGCCCCTTCGGCGCTAGATACGCGGCCGGTGACTATATAGACGACATTCGCGAATGGAACGACTATCCGAACTTCGACATCAAGTTGGGTTGCGTCGTGGAATCGATCCTCACGGCAAGCAAGCAGCGGGCGAGCGGCGTGGTCTATACCGAGAAGAGGACGGACCAGCGGATTACGGTCGAGACGAACACGGTCATCGTTGCTGGGGGCACCATCGAGTCCGCCAAGCTGCTGATGCGCTCGAAGACGGCAGACTGGCCCCTGGGTATCGGGAACGACACCGATCTGGTGGGACGACATTTCATCACGCATCCTTATTTCATCTTCACGGGGTCGATTCCCGCCAATACGCTCAGGCTGCAGCCGGAGATGAACTTTCCGACGCTCGTGTCGCGGCATTTCGACTCCGAGGCGCAACAGAAAAAAGGCAAGTTCGTTCTCGTTAATCCTCCGGACACGGTCCAGGTCGGCCTGGCTTCGAAGATGCAAGCAGGGTTCAGCCGGTCCGAAATCGACACCTATTTGGCCGGGCGCCTTCCCCTGAGGGTCCATGGCATGGTGGAGGTATTCGGCCGCCCCGATAACCGGATAGAAGGGTTGCAGCAGCGCAACCATATTGGTTTGCCGCAGACGAGCGTGACCTATTCGGCTGACGAAGACTTCGAACAACGCAAGCGCGAGATTACGGCGGAGGTTACGAAGATTTATTCGGCCATGGGCGCGGAACTGACCGATGCTCCAAGCTTCGACTGGCGCGCAGACCACGCTGCATGTACCTGCCGCATGAGTTCCGATCCGTCGACAGGCGTGGTGAATGCGAATCTGCAAGTCCACGGCATGGACAACCTGTTCGTCTGCTCCAATGCCGTATTTCCCAATCTCGGCGCGGTCAATCCCACACTCACGCTCACCGCGCTCGCCTTACGACTGGCAGCGTTTTTAAGTGGTGCCTCCACATGAAGAAGACGTCCAAACAACCAAGCGACAGGGCAAGGCTGCTTGCGTGGCTGCAGACGGCGATCGAGCTTGAGCTCGCGACTATTCCGCCCTACCTCCTTGCGCTTTTATCGATCAAGCTGCCCAGCAATCGCGAGCCGGCGGAACTCATTCGCAGCGTGATGATCGAGGAGATGCTTCATCTCGCGCTCGTTTCCAATGTCTTGAACGCGGTCGGCGGCCACCCTCGTCTGGATAAGCAAACAATCCCCAGCTATCCGTTAAAGATGACATTCGAAGGAAAGGTTTTTGAGGACCGGAACTTCTGGACCGACCTGGCGCCGTTCACCGGGCCTGTCATCAAGATCTTCATGAAGATCGAGCAACCGCAGGAGCCGCCCCGCGTCGAAGGGCATTTTTTGGCCATCAAGAAGATTGACGTCCCCGATTTGACGATCGGCGGATTTTACGCGCAGATTGTTTCGTTGCTTGAGCAGATGGAAAATAAGACTCCCGACAAGGTATTTATCGGAAAGCCGGAGTTTCAGATCCATAAGGACTACTACTGGGCGGGCGGCGGTGAAGTCGTCGCGGTTCACGACCTGGCAAGCGCAAAGTTGGCGCTCAACCTCGTTATCCAGCAAGGTGAAGGCGCCTGGACCGCGGGAACCGGACAGGCAGCACAGGGTTTCGGCGACAACTTCGCGATAGGGCATTATTACCGCTTCAGTGAAATCCTTTACGGACATCGGTACCAGACGTCTGATGATCCGAAGGGGCCGCCGACGGGCGCCATCATCGATGTCGACTACGCGCAGGCTTATCCGTTCAAAAAAAATCCGAAGCGAAGCGACTATCCTCCCGGGAGTGCCTTGCGGAAACTCAATGACGACTTTAACCAGCGTTATAGCGACATGCTTCGGCAATTGCAGGAAGCGCTCAACGGCTCGCCCAAGACGCTCTACACTGCCATTATGGATAGCATGCATCACCTTTCTCCCGTTGCCCACCAAATGATGAAGACGCCGATGAGTCCACGCGGGAGGACCACAGGCTGCCCGACGTTCGAGTGGCGGGACAAGCGACCCACCAAATGATGGCATCTTAGGAACTGTGGAACCTAATGTAGGGGAATTCGATAAGTGATGCCAAATGCCGGATGCACAGTCCAGTACCGGGTAATGAGTGGGGTGTAGCCGGCCGAAGGGAGCGCATTGCCCACCTGGTAACCCCCGCCGAGTGCCTCGATGCGACCGTCGTGAAATCCAAACAGGAACGATACCCTCTGTACCGCTATTGATCCGCCCTCAAAAAATTCTGCTACGGTCGAACCGGTGGCGTTATTCGGGCCCGCGCCAATCACGCCGCCAACAGTGCAAATGAAGTGTCCGCACTTCCCGCCGCGGGTATGCAGCTCGATCAGCCCCATCGGAATCACTTGAAAACTGGAGCTGTCGGTCACAGCGAACGTTCCATTTGGATCTTGTGCGGCAGCACTCTGGGCAGCCGTTTGGCTTGCTGTGCCAATCTGGTGACGGCCCAAAAGGGAGAAAATCACGCCGGCCGACAAGTCAAATACAGGAAGCTTCACATAGTAAGCCGTAAAAATGACGTTGTCCGCACTTGGAGCTGAACTGATGTCGTCTTTGCAGCTCAGCGTCAGTGAAACCTGTTTATTGCTGAATGCTCTTAGGTGGATATCCTGCGAGGTGTAGGGAGGCTTAGCGCTCTGAAGCTCGTCGAGGGCCTGCTTCAACCCCGCACGCGCACGGAGCAAATCCGAGAGATAATCCAAATACGTGCTACCAACCGCATTAACGTCGTCGAGCCCCTGAGAAAACTGATTCAACCAAGGCTGGACCGCCACTTCACTCGCGTAGGTTTTCCTGAATAGAGCAACCGAGTCGTTGAGTGCTGACAATGCTACTTTCATGCTGGCAATGCTTGGTTCGGGATCGCCTTTGAAGCCATCGTCGACGATACTCTGAAGCCGGGCCGTCAGCGCGCTTACATCTCCGGGCGCGGGCTCCCCGCTCGCCGACCAAAATGCCTTAACGTCATCCTGAAGTTGCTTGTACTTCGTAGTGACATTTTGCAGATTGGTTAGTGCCCTGGATTCCTGTTCTCGCACTTGATCGTATTGGGCAGCGATCGCCTTAGCGGCATTATTTGGAGGTTGGGCGCTCGGAACCAAATTGCCGGGGACGATGGGATTATTGCCGACTGCCCCTATTCCGCCGATCGTGGTCAAAAACGTGCTGAAAGAAGAACTCAGGTCACGGGATAAGGCTGATGGACTAGCAGTAATCGAACATGTAGCAAATCGAGGTTTGTTCGTTACGCGAACGGAAATGGTATCGTTCGGCAAAACGGCAATGTCCTTGTGAACTCCGGCCTTGTAATCCACGGTTACCTTGCAGCCTTTAGTTGGAAGGAACGTGTCGCAAGTGTCTTGTGCTTTCGCCGGGCGAAGCCCAAAGAAAAACGTCGCAAGAGTGATCAACCAACAAAATTTTCCTCTGATTCTGCTATGCATCGCTACGTCTCCGACTAAAGGATGAGATACAGGGCCGGCACTGCAAACTACGGCAAGTTTCAGGACATAACCTCAACGATCAACTCAAGTAAATATCGACGTCACCGTTCGTTGAAGCATCTGTAATCACAGTTGTGTGTTCACCGTAGTCAGACACGATGTTGCGTGGCACCCAATTACCGACGGGTCCTGGCGCGTTGGTTTGAATATTGATCTGGTCGAAGGAGATCGAGTTGGTTGCGGGATATTCCAGCTGCGCGTCGAGATCGTAGGGAGGATTATGGTTTCCTTGCAATTCATATGCTTCGAGCGTGTGCATGCACCAGATCAGCTCGGACATCTCCGGCGTTGGGAGAACAGTCCCGGGAAGCCCCTCAAACTCGCATTGGTATACGAAGTCGCCTGCAGTACGGTTGAGGAGCGTGACAGTACCGACCAAGATATCACCGGGATTGACCCTAATATGCGGGGTATGAGTTGCTGAGTCGTCTGGGCCACCTACGATCCAACTTGCGACCGTCCAAAACGGTCCAGTTCGATTTTGTCCGTCGTCGTCTGCGCCAGAATCGCCCCACTGGAGTACAGGTTGAACAATAACCTTGCCGTCGGACGGTTCAATGCCATTGAAGAAATAGACGAGCTGAGAGGCTACTGTCCCAGGATCTGGCGGCACTCGCCAGGTTGTGGTGAGTTTTGAAATTGGATGGCCTGTGTTGTTGTACCAACCTGCGCAGGTGATCCAGTTCGATTGATCAGGAGGCCCGGGTCGATCTTCTTGGCGAAGACTACCGACCCCTTTGCTCAAAAACCGTACCTGTTCACCCGAATGAACGCGATGCACCCTGCTGCGATGACGACGGCCACCTGGAGGAAATACATAATCGGCGGATATTGCAACCGAGTCAATGCTGTTCGGAGATTCTGACCCGACCGGATGGGCTTCGATCGAAGCAGTGACCATCTTTACTTTGTCGGCCGGCCGCGGTCCGCCGGGGGTAAAGCGATTCCCGTGAGTGGTCTTATTATCATTGGTACTTGTATCTTGCGGGTCCCGCATACTAACTCCCATGGACTCTGAATTGATGGGCTAAAATCTGATTCGATTCTGCCATAGATTGAGGCTCTTCACGTGTGTTCTAGGACGACGGCCCCGATGTACGGCAGGTTCAGTATGTATCCGCTCTGGATCTGGGCAGTGTAGCCGCCGTTCGTTTGTTCCGGTTCAAACTCCACCTGGAAGGCGGGCCACGAAGAATTGAAGATCTCCTTAAAGACGCTGCCCGGAGGAAGTCCCAGCCAACCGCTGTTCTGTCGCTGGTTTGGCGTACCGAAGGTGATGATGGTGAAGAGTGATTGGTTGGAGCCACAGGTAAAGGCAACTGTTCGGTTCCCGGTCGCAATTACTTGGTAGTTGGCGTTGCCCTGAAGACCCTTGGATGGGTCATTGCGCAGGCCCATGATCTGCCGGAACCAATTGAGAATGCGTGTGTTGTCTGTCGCCGGCGACAAATCGTAGTTCTGCGGATTGATCCACTGGTCGTTATCGTCGAAAGAGAAGGCCATCGTCTCGCCCGCCTCCTGGCCCATAAAGAGCATGGGAACACCGTTCGACAGCAGCGTTAGCGTGCCAAGCGCCTTCGCCATCTGAAAGCCCTGGCCGTAGAGAGGGCGCGCGGCGACGCGAATATTGGTCGGGTCTTGACCGCTAACCATGTCGTGCGACTCGCCGAAGCGTGTCACCTGATTGAAGGGGCGACCCCAATAACTCGGCGCGTCCATCGTCGTTTTGAGCGACACCGAATCGTCAAAATTGTATTTCGTGTCGTAGCTGGCCGCCTTGATCTGGTAGACCTCATCGATACCCCACTGGCCGTCCATCACGCCATAGCCTGGGTTCGACACGTCGAAGGGGCTGGTTCCGTTGTTCTCGGCGACGCAATACGGCCACCGAAGTCCCTCGGCCGATGCAGCGCCGCGCAACGCCGCGCGAATCGCCTCCAGAAATTCCCAACCTCCCACGCATTTTGTGATGATGGTGTTTGTATCGTCGAAACGGAAGCCGTCCATGTTGAAGGTGCGGAACAGGTAAACCGATGCCTGCCGAAAGTATTCAAGCATCATCGGATGGCCGCAATTCATGCGGTCTCCGTCGTAAGAGCCATTGGTATAAACGTCGGCGGCGATCTGCATCAGCGACGAGTTCAGCGAGTGGTTGTAGACGACATCGAGGGTCACGCCGCGCCCCGTGACATGGGCGGCGTCGACGAACCTTGCCATGGCTGCCGCACCGCCATAAAAGCCGTCGATCGCGAAGTAATAGGAGGGGTCGTATCCCCAGGAGACGGTGCCGCTGAATTCGGAAACCGGCATGAGCCCCAGGGTTTTTACGGGAAGCTGATTCAGGTATCCCGGCTTGCCGAGCCGGCTGACCGGTTGAAGCTCGTCGGTGAGCAGATCGAACGGCTCGATAGTGTCCCCGGCGGGCGTGGTATCCGAAAGATTTGTAAATCGCCGTGCGTGGATCTCGTAAATCAGCAGACTCTCCCACCCCATCGTGTTCCACGAATGCACATGTGAGGCGGCATAAACTGCCGCAGCGTCGAGCACCATCGACCAGGAAGTCGCTGCATCGCCTGGTTGGTCATCAATGGCGATGTTCAGGCTGCCACCGTCCCGCACGGCTCGCGCCGCTGGATCGAGAACTTCAAGGTTGTCGTTTAGCAAAAAGCGGTATAGCTTCCCAGCGGGAGCATGGGTCGCGGCGACGTTGCACCACCAATAAAACGTATCGCCCGTAAGGGTCATGGGAACGTGCTTACGCGCCTGAACGCCGGATGCAGTCTCGTTAACGAGCACCAAGCTGGCCGAGATCGCGTGCGGAGCGTGCACGACGAAGAATGTCTGGCCGCCAACCATCGTCACTCCCTGCGGCATTTCCCGCGCGGCGAACACACCGGCGTTGACCGCGGGAGCCCCGAACGCGGCCTGCATCAGGACGGTGCGACTGGCCGGCTCGGCAAAAACGGTCGGCCCACTGGTGCAGATGCCAAACACCCCTTCCGTCGTGAAGAAGCGAGCGTCGGTGGCTGCCGGTGTGAAGTAACGAGAGATGTTTATCCACGCGTAGGGTGTAGGCTCCGGCCCCGTCAGCGGTAGAAGAACAATAGAGGTCGTGGTCTGGATCGCGAAGTCGAGTTCAGCCTGCCAAGTTCCATCGGGCTGCTCCGTGGCGGCAACGGTTTCGTAAGCGGGACCGTTACCGACTGATGTGCGCACCGATACTCCGCGGCCGAAGCTCGAATGCGGTTGTGGACTGATCGTGATCGGAAATGGCCGGACCACCGGAAATGCTGCCACCCAGGCACTCGCCCCAAGAGCGCAGCGCGAAACGGCGTTCAGCATCGTCGGGTCTGCGGGGAACGGTCTGTCGAGAGCTGGATTTTCAACTCCGTTCTGACTCTCCAGAACATAACCTGCTTGTGGGTAAATCGAGGCAGTATAGGACGCGATCCGAAACAGCGGGCTGCCCGCGTAGGGTTGGTTTCCATTGGACGGTACTGCAAAGGACGACCCCTCGATGACGTCCTTCACCACAAATACAGGAGGAGCAGCAAGCTGCGCACCGTACATCACCTCCACAGGCACAGGGGTCAGCGAAAGCGGCTGGTTGCGTACATCGCATTGACCGCTCTTGAGCCATAGGTTCGCTCCGTCGCAAGGCCGCCAGACGCGATTGCTCGCATCCGCCTCCCAAAGTGCAGCCACGTTGTCGTGAGCCGGCTGCATAAGCTTCAGGTTGAAGCCCCCAGTCATCCATGGCTGCAGGGCAACCTCGAACGTCGAGACGCTGGTCGCGTCATTGCGCGCCGACTCCCCGAACGCCATGGCTTGATCAGCCGCGTTATAGGGATTCCATACATATAGCTGGCCGCCACGAAAGGCACTCTGCGTAATCACCTGAAAGGTCAGGATGTCACCCGCGCTAAACGCCACTCCGGCAGGATAAGGATTCTGGTAAAGAACCCTTGGAGACGCTTCGAAGGTCCACACCTCGGCGGGTGCGACGAGGTAGAGCCTGCGGATGAAGTCGTCCGGCTCAGATCCTTGATTGTTCTGGACAGCAGGAATCGTCCAATGAAACTTGAACTGCAGGGTGCGCGGATCAGGAACGTACGGCAACTCAAAATTAATTGTGGCGCCGGCGGCGACACCGGGACCGTCCTGAACCTTGGTGCCGTCCCACTCTGCCTGCCACGCGCGCATGCTCCAGGTGGCTGCCATGTTCGCGGGTGAATGGTGCACAACGATTGCCATACAATCTCTCCCTTGTGACCGTATAAGCTCGAGTGGTTTCACAGCTGGGACAAAATTAGACAATTCCGGAGTTACCTAGCGCGAACAATCGACGCTGTCGGTGGATTATTTCTCACATAGAAAAAGCCGGTATTGCGATAGCATACCGCCAATGTTGCAAGGGTAGTTGTTAAACTTTGAACGCCAAAAGCGCAAGTCTTGAGGCTATGACGCATTCTCTTTTAGGAAAAGCTTGAGAGCTGATAGTCGTTGGGCGCAGCCGTATCGACGGCTTCGATGGTCTGCGCCAGATACTCGACGCGCGCCAGGAACTCGTCAAGGGTCATCCGGAATTCGTCGTTGACGCTATGACGAGGGCTCTGCCAAGACGCTTGCCGCGCTTGCATCAGGTTCCGAGAGGTGGATCGGAGATGAAATATTAGCCGAAGTCATTGGGGGCGCGATAACAGATACGAACCCGAAGACGGTCTATCGAACAGGCTTCGAACTGAAAGTATTTTCTGTTGCTCTCCGCCTGGTTCCTCGGTTCATTGAATTTCTTTTCAGGCCTAGATCGTGAAAATCGCCGTCGATAGTGGCGGGCCATGAGAAACTCCAAGATCGCCGTCAGCGACGGCTAGGAACAATAGTTGAGGATGGAAGGGTGCCCTGCCTTTGGTCAACGAGGGATGGTTCCATCCCAGGCGCCGGGGCGGGGCCATGGTGGCCCGCTTTTTCCCTGGCGCGAAGAACGATGAAGGGCTGGTGCGGGCGGAGGGACTTGAACCCTCACGGGCTTGTGCCCAACGGATTTTCTTACCAGCTATGGCTTTCGCCACCGCCGTTGCGGCGTTTGTGGTCTGGACTATCCCTTCACCGCGGCCGGAGCCGTAGGTGCTGCCCGTCTAGTCTCTACACCTTCCGTCGGGAAACAAACTCCGTCCGGCTTGCCTCGGGATCGCCATTTAAAAGGTTTCCCCGCGAGCACTCAAGATTTCTTTTAAGTCCGCTTCCGTCATTGTTGTACGGAATCGCATGGGGTTGACAGCTGCCGAATAAAGCTATCCTCATCAATAGCCTACACGAGATGCGTGAAATTCATTGAGTTGCATGCACCTGCACCAAAGTCGGAAACAAACATGCACCAAAACATGCAGCACGAGGTCCGCGATGAGTCTTCACGCTTTCTGTCTGAGTGCATCCAGGCAAGACCTCAGTTGCTCAATCTGGACCTTTGCCGTCTCGCGAATCTTCCCAATCTCCTTGGCGATCTTGGCGCCGTTCGACTGAATGGTCGACGTCCAGGTCTCCATGTCATCAAGCCCTTTGAGCTGCTTCTCTAGGATGTTTACGGCAAGCTCGATGCCCTGAAGATCGCAGTCGCTCTTCGACTCGGCCGCCTTCTGACGGAATAGCAGCGCCTTGGCGACACTCACTGCGGCCGACAGGTAGATGTCAGTTGACGGGTCGGCCGCATCCCAGATGACAAACAGGTCTTTGTCGATCCGGGTGAAGGGCTGGAGTCCCGCGGGCGCGGTGTTCTTTGAGAAGACAAACACCCCCGCATTAGCACCCCGATTCTTTCTGGCCTCTTCAATCTCTTGCCGGGCATCGGCGAGGCTGTACTGTTTGCTGCTCTTGGCCTCGAAGACGATCCGCTCGCCGGCCGCGGCGGCTTCCGCCCCCAGCTCGATCACCCCGTCACCGGTCTTGCAGCGCGGAATCGAACCTGGCGTTGAGCCGGTGGACGTGAAGACGTCGCCGGAACGCTGTGCCTCCCGCTCGAGGAAGCAGCAGAAGTCCTCTTCGAAGCTGATGCCGTGAGTGGTCGACCGCATCTCTTCCTTGTGTTTGGTGACCAGGCTCGCGAGCTTGGCACTGACGTCCTCCTGAAATCTCTGGTTCCTGACTTCGATGTCAGCAAGGACGTCGGTCAGCTGTTTTTTCAACCGTGACAGGGCAGACTGTTCGTTGTCGAGCGTGAGATTGTCATCAATCGACTGTCGGGTCTCAGCCAGAACCAGATTGAGCTTGTTGATCGCAGAATCCTGGTTGTCGATCGAGAACTCATCGGTGATGCGGTCTTTTGCTTCCTCGACCTTCTTCACCAGGCGGCTGAGGGCGGAGTTTTCGTCATCGAGCGAAAACTCGCGGACGGCCGCCTTGATCTGACTTTGGATGTCGCCTTGGAATCTGCCGTTGGTTGCTTCGAGTTGCGCGACCACGCGAGCGAGAGCGCCGGCTTCGTTGTCGAGCGAGAATTCGGCGAGAATTCGTTGCTGCTCGCTGTCGAGAACCTCTTTCACCGACGTCTCGATCGACCGGCTGATCCCGGAGGCGTCCGCGGGGTCAAGCCGGCGCATCAGAGGACTCGACTCCCCAATTCTCCGGGCGAGGGTGCGCGCGAGCTCGGAGCTCTCTCCGTCGCCAATCTGCAGCCGCAGGACGGTCTCGAGATCGCCATCCTTGCGGACGAGCCGCTCGACCCGCTCAGTGAAGTGGCCACTCTCGGGGTCGAAGTAGAGCTTGAGCGAGCCGGCGATCTTCGAGTCGAGTCGCTCGATGCCCAGAGCCAGTTCTCGGCCGAGCTCCGCAATCAGCCGCTGGCCTTCGTTCCGCACCGTCTCGGCGTCGACGTTGCCCTGAGCCTGCCGCAGAGCCAGGATCCCAATCCTCAGAGCAGACGCAGCAAAGGTGTTGCGGGCATGGCCGTCGGCTCGTCTCGCCAACTCTACGACCACCTCCGGATCCTCGATGACAAGATTGAGGGTCATGAAATCAGACCTCGAAGAATCCGGCTCGGGCATCGAGGCCGCAGCCTTCATTGGGGGTTTCTTGCCAGGAAGTCTATCGAGCGGAGCTATTGCAGGAGTCGCCATGTGATTGCCTCATTTGGTGTGAAATTGCTTGTGGGGTAGGAAGTGTCAGGAGAGTCCCGATGCCCGGTCGATGCGGCAGTCGTAGATCGCGGTGGTCGCCACGGAGCGATGCCCCAGGATCCTCTGCACCACCAGAACATCCGTGCCGGTTTCAAGCAGACGCGTCGCGAACGCCCGCCGCAGGTCATGCGGGCGCAGCTCTCCAATGCCGGCGGCATGTGCCCGCCGGGCGACGATGCGAGCCACTGCCTCGGACGAGAGGCGCCGGGCGAGAAGGGCACCCGAGCGATGAATCGGGCGGAACAAGGCTCCCGACGCCGTGCCCCGAACCTCCAGCCAGCGCCCGAGGGCAACTGTCGCGTTCTCTCCCAGGCGGGCAGTTCTCCACTCCCGGCCTTTGCCGAAGACCATTAACTGGTCTCGCTCGACGTGTGCCAGGTCGAGCGAGGCCAGTTCGGAGCGACGCAGGCCGGCACCGAAAAGCACAGAAAGAATGGCAAAATCACGCTGGCCGCGAAGGGTCTGGTCGGTCTTAACAATAGTTAGCAGCCTGTCGATCCTGCGGGTATCGACTGAGTGGCGTGGTCGGGAACGGTCACCGCGGACATGGGCGAGATCGCTGACCCGGCGGAAGGTCTCGTAGGAGATGTCTCCCAGACGCCATGCCTCGCGCAAGACACCCCTTAGGGCGGCGAGGGCAAGGTTGGCGGTGGCTGGCGCGTAGCGGGCGACGAGTGCATGGCGAAGGCGAAGGGTTTGAGCGTAGTCGAGATGAGCCCAGGGAAACTCATCCGCCGGGACCGACGCTTCGAGCAACTCGACCAAACGTCCGAGATGTTTTCGCATGGTCGCCGCCGACGAGGGCGCGAGGCGGGATAAATAAGCTGTGGCAGGTGAAAACCGGGGGGGCGGAGCAGGGAAGTTTATAAGGTGGGGAAATGACTGTTTTCGCAAGTTAGGACCGGAAGATTGCGTTTGCATACCTACGGAATACCCGGCGAGCTTCGAAATCAGACACGTATCTTTCGTAACTGACCAGAATCGTGAGCCCCTCGGTAGTCAAATTGTGAGAGCCGCGAGATTTGCCCCAACCCGTGAGCAGGGTGCTGGACCGTACGTTCCGGGCTGCGATCAAGATGGCGACAAGACCTCTCGGTCAACCCCGCCCGATTGTCAGCCTCAGTCCGGTTGCGACGCGTCCGTTCGACGCCAATCGCTCCTGGCCGCGAGTGCAACCGGAGCATTGGATGGAAATTTTCCCATCAAGGCTGAATATTTTCGAGGTTAGCTGCTTGACCGCCCTAACCTTCGACCGGTCCGGAAGGGGTACCGCGTGTCTGGGGGTGGCCGCGTTGCGGCTCTATGCTCTTCGCGGGAAACCGGAACCTTCCGTCTCTGAACGGGATCTTCAAACTATGACCGGGGCGGAAGAGTTCTCTGACTCTAACGGGAAAAGACATCCGGCTTGGAGTGGAACAGGTCACTCTCAGCATGGCCCGAACGAGCATGGATCAGAGAGTTAGCTCTAGCCGGGAACGGATCACACCGGGGTCGTTGTTGTTGTCTTTGTAGTTAAGGTAGTTGTGATTCCGTAGGAATCAACCCTCCTCACCCGTAGGATCCGCTAGGAGCCGCAGGGGCTTACGGGTTGATGACGTATTAACTTACTGGTTCTTTCCGGGTTGTTACGGGTTCCCGACCCAAGTCTTTTGAAATCCTAGTATCACCAAAATCCCAGACTACAGTATTTCCCCCGTGGGGAACGGGTTTCCCCGCCAGGCTATAGGGTTTTCCCCACCAGACCACAGGGTTTCCCCAATCGACTATAGTCCCACGGACTACAGTGTTCCCACAGACCACAGTTACCGACCTTTACTCGTGACTCATAGGCTATGTAGTAGCCTACAGTCTATTCTAATCCAAAATAAATCCGAACGTTTTTTCGATACGGCCTCCTGAGGTAAGAAGCATTTTGGAGTCCTGATGAAAAAAGAGCAGAAACAAGCACTGGACGAAGCCATTCTGGCTGACATCCACGACCCAACCTTGAGCTACATTGTCATTGCCGTCAAACACAAGGTGGGTCAAACCCGCGTCCATCAATTGGCTACAGCCCATAACCTCAACCGCAAGCGTGGCCCCAAGCCCCGGCTTCCTCAGGAACAGGGGTAAGCACATGGGATTTAAGTACACCGACGCCGTATCAAAAATCAAAGCCAACCAGTTTGAGGTTGAGAAGGATGCTGAGAAGGTCACCATCGCTTATGACGGGTACGATCACGCCGTGTTGATGGCCTTGTCCGACCGGGCTAAGGAAGAGCACGGAGACAAATGCTGGCCCGGATACAGCGTGATAGCCGAAGATTCCCACTTTTCCAAATCAACGGTTTACCGCTCCCTCGATAACTTGGCGGCTCTAGGCTTCATCCTCATCGCGGACAACCCGAATAAGCAGGGGAAGATTTATACCATCCAACTCGACCGCATCAGGGAAGTAGCTGACACAGTGCCGGTCAAGAAGGCTCGGGGTCGGAAGCGAAAGTTAGGGGGTAAGACCTACTATAAAAAGCCCAAGACCACTAGCTTCAACCTTGAGGACGATGAAGAGCGCAAGACCATCAGGTTCAACATCGAAGAGGATGAGGAGCCCGACCAGACCGCGCCCGTCCTTACGGACATCCGCGACTGGTCTGAGGCTAAGTTCGGCATAAGCGGTCAGCGGCTGGCCAACTGCATCATCTACCAATTGGATTACGCCAAGAACCCACACATACGTGACTCGGGTGTCACCGTCGCATCGATGGGCCGGGAGAAGTTCGTCACGATGCTCGATTCGAATACTCCCCCCGGCTGGACTCCGGAGAACCACGGCAAGCGTAAGCCGGCCAAAGTTGAGACCGATAAAGACCGCGAGACTCGTGAATACTACAAACGAATTGAGCGATTGAAGGCGTTGGAGCAGTTGAAGCACAAGCGGGGTGTATGTACGTGTGGCGACCGGGAGAATATAGCTTGCAAGTGTGTCTCAGATGCGTACAACCTCGAGTTTGGTACAGACTACAACTTCGAGACGGAGGGGGAACTTGTATGAAGCATCAATGTACGGTCTGCTATACCCTTTCGTCACTCGTGATGAGAGCAACTACTATTGCAAATCCTACACCTGGGACTTTCAGCAGGACGTAACCAGACGACTAGAGGGCGCTTTGGCCGAAATCAAATGGTCACGGCTGGACTACGTCTTGCGGAGTTCGGCAGAGCTATTCCTGATTGGTACGGTAGGGAAGCCCAAAGATCAAAAACCGGAGTGTCCTGTTGACCGGCGAAAGCGAGTTGGAGGCCGTCAATTCGATCATCGTCGATACCGTGAGGCGCGAGCATTCTCGGAAGCGAGATGAGATGATTCCGATGATCGAGGGGCTGTTCGAAGGGCCGTATCTGGAACTGGTCACCAGAACGCGGCGACCGGGATGGACAACTCTCGGCAATCAGACTGAGGTCTTTCAGTCGCTGTAGTGCCAACACGGTATCATGGCTTGGTCCCAACGGATTCCAATAGAGATGGTCTGAGGCGACTGCATGTTTTTCTGGTTAGCTGCAGCGATCCAGCAGGGTGTTAATGCTTTCAAGAAATACCGCGAGAAGCACGCACCGGTGTTGCCGCCTCATTTCAAGCCACCCTCCACAGTCGACGAGCCGATTCCGACACCAGAGACATCCACATATGTCTATCGGCGCTCCACGCGCGGTCGGCGAAATTTCGGGATAGCGTTCCTTGTTCTGATGGTAATCGGCACCGTGGGTATGTCGTTATTATGGAGCGACCTTGCAATCGTCATTTCATGGTGTATGGTTGGCGTTGGCATGATGGGCGCCTTTATCTGTTGGGTCCAATACCGTTACTTGAGCAAGCTTTTGCATTGCGTTGGTCCGGACGGCCTAATCTCGCAGCATCCCAACCTCCCAATCCTAATCGCGCGATGGTCGGACATATTTGAAATCAGCATCCATGAAATCAACCCTGAGAATAGACACCTCAATATCGAACTGTGGGATCGATCAAAATATATGGTCATTTGTCCTGAAGCAGGACGGAAAGAAACTTCACGATTGATCGAGCTATATTTGCCATCGGAGAAATACGCGAAAGCAGATCAGTTCCTTCGCCAATGGAGACTAGGAATCAATGACTGATTGGCGGAGTGGAGCGATCCTTGTCGGGACTGTTGGCGTCGTCGGCGTTGCTCTCGCCATCGCTTTTGTGGTGCACAAGACCAAGAAGAGACCTCAAAAATACAGTCCCAATTCCCCAAAACAGAACAAGAAACCAAAGCTGCCCATACCCTGCATATTCTGCGATAACAATTCCGGCAGTGAGGAGCATCTGTGGCCGGCGTGGATGCACAAACTCGTTCAGTTCGCTCCGATCAAAACGCAAGAAGGAAGCGGTCCAGTCGTCTATGGTCAAGATCCGCAGAAGACGATCAACACGGTTTGCCACGAGTGCAACAACGGATGGATGAGCCTGCTTGAGCAGAAGAACAGGCCGAGGCTGAAACCGATGCTTCTGAACGAACCGATAAAACTGGACCCCGGAGGGATGAAGCTGATTACGGATTGGGCCGTCAAAACAGCCATGGTCGCGGAATCGATAAAGCCTCGGAACGCCAACGAGCAATTCTTCACCCGCGATGAACGCGTCGCTATGCGCAAGAGCCGGGCCATCCCCGACAGAACGCGGGTTTGGATCGGCGCGCTCAGCGAATCGCATATCGGCTGCCACGGGACCGACTACACGCTCATGATCGACGGCGGCAAGACTCGGATTGGAACCGGTACCGTCTGCACAATCTACGCCGGCCATTTCGTCGTTCAGACCGTGACCGAACACCTCAATGCCCCACATGTAAACGATAGCAACGCCCTCATAATCCCGCCACTAGGAGCCAGCGATGAACGACTGGTCGAGATATACCCGAATAGGCCCAAGAGTGTAGATTGGCCTCCGACGCCCTTCACGGAATATGGACCAAGTGGAATAGAAGTCCTGATGGCGCGATGGCGTACCGGCGCGAAAACCGACAAGATCAATAACAGTCCATCGGCTTAAGTCTTAAGCCGGTAAAGCCCACGCCTGATCTGAACAAATAGCTCCAAAAAGGTTCACACTCCAGAACGAGAGCCGCAGTATCCTGTCCATATTATTGATATGGACCATTTCCAGGCTTTCAGCGGGGTTTCGGGGCTTTTCCATGAACGAACCGAGAGAGAGGCGGATGGCGTGGCACCGATTTAGCAGAAACTTATGCCGATTGGTAGTGGAGAATTGTTATGCTGCTCACAAATGAGGTGAGCGTGAAAACAACGATGAAGGAAGTCGGAGAATACCTTGAGCAACAAGCCAGGCTCGGCTCTCCGATCAACTATGCCGATGTCGTCAGGAACTTTCCGGACCTTCCGCCACTGACAGGCGCGTGGAAAAGCCACCCTCTGTGTCCGATCTTTGGCGATCTGGACATCGAGGACGACAGGCATAAGCGACTACTCCGAACTGCCCTCGTATTCGGAAAAGAGACAGGGCGGCCAGGCGACGGCTTCTACGAGATGATCGAGAAACTCCGCGGTATGTCGGTATCACGGGGCCAAAAGGACAAAGTCTGGACCGATGAGTTGAAAGCTGTCATTGCGTTCTACGCGTAGAGCTTGGAGTGGCTATGGATAAGGAAGTAGTTCGCAGCGCTTTAGGCGGTATCGACACAATCCTCAGCAAAGCCAAGCGTGCACTGCGCGAAGTTGAATACGAGGCGTTCTCAGGGGGCGATGACCTCGGCAGATACGACAATCCAGTCGACGCTATGGCCTTTCATCTTGGGCAGCTTTACGAACATTTGCTTGTTATTCTGGAAGCCGCCCAAATGCAAGAGACCCGTGCAAATCTGATCATCAGGTGGGATGCGTTCAAAAAGCTCCACGACGGTCTTCGCCACACGAAACGGTTCGAGGACTATGACAGTCTTATTAGCCCGGCACTCGAATTCATTGAGCAAATCGTCTCGGGATTGCAGATGACGGTCAGCGGTGAAACGACTAGCGAGGAAGCCTGGACGTTAGCTCGACTGGAGGAGATGCTCCAAGATACAAGCGCTCTCGTACACCGCCGACCAAAAGCTCCAGCCAAGGAGCATGAACTTCAAAAGATCATGCACGACTACCTGAGCGCTTGCTTTCCTTCGGACTTCAGCCGCAAACCGCAAATCGATGGAAGCATTAAGAACTTTCATCCCGATTGCGGAATCCGGAGCATCGGAGCCGCGATTGAATTCAAACTCGCGCACACAAAAGAAGAAGCTGTTATCGCTTTCAACGGTGTTGTTGAGGACACTGCTGGGTACAAGGGATCAAAAACGTGGACGCGATTCTTTGCCGTTATCTATCAGGCGAAGCCGTTTCTGTCGAATAGTCAGTTCAAGAGCGATATGAAACGTGTGGGCGCCGACACGTGGAAGGCGATTCTCGTGAATGGCAAAACCGCGCCCAAGTCCAAATCCAAGAAGCCAGCACTTCCAGCCACCACACCAAAGAAGACTGGCAAGCGAAAGTAAGCTCGGCGTATTTCAGAACTTTTCTCTCGAACTGTTAGCGGCCGGCTTGGCCGTATTGAAATACTGCGCGCGTATGGCGATATCGTTGAATCCCCGCGGGCTCGAATGTTAGTTTGAGGCTCACTCTCCATCTCCGCTCCTACCAAGGGCGTCGATCTTGGCCCGGAGCTCTTCCAGGTCTTCTGGAAGAGTCAGACTAATCAGCCGATCCGGCAATCGGCGACAACCGAGGGCGGTCATATGCTCGACCCACTCTTCTAACGATGATGTATGGAGGATTGTCTCCCTGGCCATCACTACTCTCCCGAACCGGCGATACCGCAGGAAGGGAACGAGAAAAGGATCAAAACTCCGATGAAACACCGAATCCAGGGAGAGGTAGCCCAGCAACTCCTCCACGGAAAAGGTCTCGCCTTTCCAAATACTGAATTCGGACATCTGCCGACCTTCCTCAGTGGCCAATGCCATTCCTATGACTCCGTCATTGAGCAGTCGGCTCAGAGAAGCGAGATCCCGAATTACAACGTCGCCGATCTGGAGGCCGGAAAACAGGCGATGGGATGAAAGCACGCAGTATTTGACCGTCAGACCCTCGACTCGTTCGCGGTTTACGCCCGGGAACCACCCGGCAAGGAAGTCCGTCATGCGATTCTTGTCTTCGAAAATGGCTTTCGCGACTGACAGCTGGCTGACGCCGTCTTCAATGTCTTCCCACAGGTCGCGGGTTTCGTGGATTCCCGTTGGCGGTAGAGAGTGCTTGCACTCGAAGAGAATCAGTGTGTTGCCTTCGAGCACTGCAACATCGATGTCGGTGTGTAGTGAATCGGCCTCCAGATTGCGCTCCGTTACCACGTGATCGAATCGCTGGCGAAGACGTGCCGCGACCGCCATCACGAAAATCTTCCCATCGTCCCGGAAACGCATTTTGTTAGCCATTCGCACGTTACGAATGATGTTTGACATCGCCAGCAGAAAGCAGCCATAGGCATACTCGTGAGGCGGTTCAGGATGATCGGCTAGGAAGACTCGACTGAACTTGAACAAGGGTCGATACTGCAAGTCGTAATATCCAAGCGCAGACGAATCCGCGCAAATAAGCCTGAGGAGATCGTTTCCTGCTTCCCGTGACAATCCGGCGACTTGGCCCAGCAGTTCAAGCAGTGGTTCCTGCGATGCGATTCGCACCAACGAATTTAGAAATAAAGTTCGATCATTCTCCGCATAGGGGCGCAGTGCGGCAAGGTTCACGAACGCATAGAAGCGCAGGAGGCGAAAAGCCTTCAGAAAATCACTCACCGTTAAGTGATCCGTGAGCCGAAGTTCTTCCGCATCCTTCATCTGCATTGGGAGCACGAAGTCCTGACTCAACGATTCTCGTTCCGACTGATCTTCGTAGTAGGCGAAGGAATCGATGATGCGTTGGATTTCAGGATCGAGAGGCATCTGAATCCGCAGTCTTCTGAATTTCGTGCCGGCGTCGCGCACCTCTGCGAGGTCCTTCCCCATCTTGCCTACGAACCTCTCTGCCATCCCGGGTAACGTTAAGGTAGTTTGATTTTCTCCTTGGCTAACATCCAGAGGGGCCTTTTGCCGACCCATTTCAGCCCGGATATATCCGAGCCGCAATGTCAACTCGAACTCGGGCCACGGAGGACTCAGTACCCAAGCGGTGACGCCAGTCCCACTTTGCCTCTTGAGGCTGTACTGGAAGAGGCTGATGTGCTTCTCAACATCGCGGACGTGATTCACCACATGCGCTGCATCCAGAAGCTCAAATAGAAGCGTGTCAGCCAAATCGTCCACGGCAGGATAGGAAAAATCTAGTGCATCGAGCTCGCGATGATCATTCGCAATGGCAAAAAGTGTCGACACGGCCTCGGCGAAGTCTTCCGGGCTTTCGAACGATTCGAACCACGCTTCGTGTTGTTCACTGATGCTGGTCTCGTAGTAGGCGTTCAGAAAACATAGCTCAGTAAGAGCCAACAGCCGTGTGGTCCAGAGACGAAGAGGCTTCCCGACCTCTCGTTTCAACCAGGCAAACCGATCTGCCGTTGCCTCTAATAAATCCGAATAGGCTTTGTACGTTTCCAATCTTGCGCGAAGAACAGCCCACTCTTGTCCCTCCGCAGCAAGCTTTCGGTCATAATCGCCCAGAAATTTGGCGCTCTTCTGCAGACCCTCTACGTCACTGAGTAACAGCTTGGCACGCTCCACGGGCTTCAGAAAGTCGTCGCCCAATAGGACCGAACCGAGTAGAACCGTCGCACCCATCCGTCCCAGTCGGCCGCCATCCCGACATTCCTTTCCCACAGACAGTAGCGTTTTGCTCAGCCGCTTGCGGTTCACCGGTCCGAGACCGGCGCTCTGAGCACAGGATTGGATCACATCTCGCGAGAAGCTGCCGGCCGCAAGAATATGACTGACCGCTACCTTCACCTGATCTCTAGTCGCTCGCTCCGCCGCCTTTGACATCTCCTTATCCTCGCGCAAGTCAAAGACCCGGGTCGAGTTGGCTGGCAATAAACCTCGTAATTCCCTCCAATGCAGTCCGTAAGGGACGATGCACTATGATGGGGGATACGAGGCGAAGACTAGGCGAATAAAAAGATTGGGCACAATGCCCGTTTTATGAGAGGATTGGGTGTGGCACCCGATCTCAAAATCGGCCCGGTTCCGGCTCACCTCGTGACCAGCCGCACTGCGGTCAAGCTGACTGGTCTCACCCCGGAACAACTCCGGGAATGGACAATCCGACGTTCGCTGATTCCTGCCGATGTCAAACCCAAGGGCCAGGGTTCACCAGCGCGATATTCATGGCAGACAATTCTTCTTCTTCGTCTAGCACTTATCCTACGTGACGGCTTCAAGCTGGAGCTTCAGGCGCACCGTCGGCTGTTTGCAGACATGGCCAGCACCTTCACCCAGACCCCATTTCGTTCTCTGTGGGGCAAAGCGCTTGCTGTGCACGGGGATCAGCGCTCCAGCATCCTTGAGCCCGACGAATTGACCACGATGACCGACGACTGTATTGTGCTACGGCTCGATCCCCATCTTGGTCAATTGGCAGAAGCATTTTCGTTATCTGACCCGCTCCTAGCCGAACAATATCAACTTTTCGCTGGCATGCGATCCGGGCTGCAAATCGCGACGGGAACAGGAGGACGATGACATGAAGAAAAGCGTCCTTCATAGTCCCACACGCCGGCGAAGCGTAAAGAGAAGCGAGACTGCGGCGTTCAAAAAGGCGCTCACTTCCACCGGTTACTTTTTGTCGAATGGGTCTCCGGCTCCCGGCATGACGCTCGCCTACGATACTCAGAACTCCCGCTTCCGACCGGTCCTTTCAAGTGGCCGCGTCGGATTGGAGGCCGATGCCGTCTTCTCGGCACAAACCACACCCCTTGCCATCTTCAAAGATGCGGGTGCTTCTGAACCAACGCCAGACCAGATTGTGGCTTGGCACGAAGCCGCTTGGAACGTCGGACTGGCTCCGCTGTTGTGGATTATTACACCGACCGAGATCCGGCTTTACAACTGCTATGCCTCCCCCGCCAAGGGTGTATCGTCGCAGTTAGCGGATCAGGCTCTCGACACCTTCTCTCTCGCGTCGGAGGACCGCCTCAGCGCACTGGATACGATGTGCGGCCGTTTCGCAACGGAGACCGGTGCCTTTTGGTCGAGCGCGATAGGCCAGAAAATTGACCGTCGTCACCGAGTTGATCGGGAACTTCTGGCCGAGATCAACGCGCTCGAAGAACGGTTAACCGAACTTCCTCCGGCCAACGGTATCCCAGTGGACGACGAGCGGGCTGAGATTAAAGCCTCGCGCGACTTCGCGCAGCGCTTAATTGGCCGTTGCATCTTCGCTTCCTACCTCGTAGATCGCGAGATCGCGCAACCCTTTCTCCCTGCTGGTTTCTCAACCGACGTTGCCCAGATGTTCGGGAGCGTAGACTCCACCTTCGCTCTCTTTCGGTGGCTACGTACAACCTTCAACGGCGACCTGTTTCCCATGGATAATCCTGGGGCTGAACAACTGCGGCTCAGTTACACACATCTCGAATTGCTCCGTGACTTCATTGAAGGCCGGAGCCTCGTGCGGCAGAATAGCGGGCAGGGACGACTGTTTCGGTTCCGGTATGACGCTATTCCCGTCGATCTCATCAGTTCGATTTACCAACAGTTCGCTCGTTCCAGTGCGGCCGAAGACGCGCATATTCAGGGACTACACTACACGCCCGTCGAGCTGGTCCATCTCACCCTCGATCCTGTATTCGAAGCGTTGCCTCCCAATGCGCGTGTCATCGACCCGACATGCGGTTCGGGCGCCTTCCTTGTCGAGGCATTTCGTCGTCTTGTCTGGAAGAACACCCAAGGTAGGTCCGCCAGCCGAGCTCTCGTTCGCCGCATTCTCTACAAGCAGCTCTTCGGCATCGATATCAATCGCTCGGCTCTGGGGATAGCCGCGTTTAGTCTCTATCTGGCTGCACTCGAATTGGATGAAGAGGCTGTCACCGATGTGGCCGATCTCAAGTTTCACCGGCTCATTGATCAAACTCTGTTTCACGCTGATACGGTCCACGACGAGTTACCCGTCGCGATCACAAAAACTGCATTTGACGCAGTAGTCGGCAATCCCCCTTGGACATTCGTGCGTCAGGCGACACCGCTCCCCAAGCGCGTCGAAGAGGACGAAGGAACCTCACGGCCGAGACGTAGTCCCGATCAGGCATTCCTGAATGTCGCCGCAAAGCTCGCAGGTAAAGGCGGGCGGATCGGAATGATCATGAAGGCGTCTCCATTCTTCTCCAATGATGAGCACGCGATTCGATCCCGCGACTTCTTTCTTCGTAGTCTCGCTCCTGCATCTGTCGTCAACCTGTCTGCATTGCGAAAAGAAGGGCTCTTCCCGGATGCGACAGGCCCGGCTCTCCTCTTTTTTGCCCGGTGTGCATTGCTCGGAGGAAACGACCGCTTGCTCGTTGGCTCTATTCCATGGACTCCCGATTTCCGCCGCAACGGCGTATTTCACGTGGGACCAGGAGAACTGAAGTCGGTCTCACTCGCGCAGGTCTTGCATAGTCCGGCCATGCTGAAAGCTGTCACCTTTGGAACGATCCGTGACGGCTGGCTCATCGAGAAGCTGGAACGTAACTTTCCGACGCTGGAAACCCTACTAACCAATGCCGGACTCACCGTGCGCGGACAAGGATTTCAGATCGAAGGCGGAGATATCAATGTGCCACTTCCGCACTATTTCAAGCTCCGGGTCCTAACACCCGGCAACTACACTCCGTTTCGGGTCGTGGCGCAGAGCTTGGATGTATTCACTTACGCGAACCTGCATCGACCGCGCGATCCTTTGATTTTTGAAGGCGCCTTGTTGTTGTGCCCAAAAGGAAATTTCAGTAGCGCAGCCGAGTCCGGTCGCTACAGTGCGGCAATCAGTGAGACCGGTGTCCTCTATAACAAGAACTTCTATGGCGTATCGTTTGCGGGTCACGACCTGACCTTGGCGCGGCTTCTTGTCGCAATCTTGAACTCAAGCCTGACTGCATTTCAATTGGCGTACGGTGGCAGCACCTGGGGGTTAGAACGGCCCACCGTTGAACCGAACGACCTCCTTCTTCTGCGAGTACCGAATCTTGCGGCTATCAAGCCAGACCTACTCCAAGCCGTGTTGGACACAGAAAAAGCCGCCGCGCAGAACCCGACCAACCACGACCTCCTGCTTGCGCTCGACCAAGCTGTCTTCGATCTCTACGAACTAGACCGAGACGAAATGGTCATCGCACAAGAGAGTGTCCATCGGGCGCGCATGTTCCTCACGGAAGGCTGGGCCCAGCGGAAAAAATTCATTCAGCCACCCACCCACGATCAGCTCACTGCCTATGCGGGTGAAGTAGTACAGGTCGTGAACACCTACCTGCGCGCCCTCGGAAAACGTCATTTGGAGGCCACCGTGTACCCTCAGACCGTCCTTCAGGCGAATCATGCCAGCGGTGCACCCGGTATTGCTGCGATTCGTTTCACAATGCGACCAGGCGCGCCGCGGAAAGCACCCCTCGTACACCGAGGACACGAGGCGGACTTGGAACAACTCACGACGCTTTTGCGCGGGCAGGTAAACCCCGATGTCCCGCCTTACCTGAACGAGCGCCGTCAGCTTCGTGTCTACGGCGATAATGACCTCTCCATCCTGAAGCCCGCGGAAGCTCGGTATTGGACGCGGACTGCTGGAATCAATGATGCCGACGTTATTCTCGCAGACCACTGGATCAAGGATGGTCATGCATCTCGCGCCTGATCTACCAATAGGCCGTCCATCCTTCGAACTTTCGGAGGATCAACTCGCCACCGTTGTGGACCTGCTCTGTGTGGGCACTGCTGAGGCCCGCAAATCGGTAACACCGGGCATGCTGGAGGTGCCGATTACCACTCGCGTCCGCAAGGCAATGCTTCGCGTCAAAAAGGCTTTGGGCTTGACCAACCTTGAGATCGGCGGAGAGTTTGAGCTACTGGACGCAAAGACCACCGATTCCGAAGTAGAAGGGCGAATCGATATCACCCTTAAATTTCTCCACCAGTTCGGGGACGAAGAAGCCTATCTTGCGGTGGAGTGTAAGCGCGTCGCGGCAGGCAACACTACGCTCAATCGGAGATATGTCACTCAAGGAGTCGACCGCTTCGTAACTGAGCAATACGCGCAAGGGCACCACTGGGGTATGATGCTCGGCTACGTGCTGGAACTGCCCGTTTCCCCAGTCGTTGATGAGATCAACCGCCGCCTTGCAAATACATATAGCTCAGCTGCAGCACTGGAACCTATTCCCGCGCACCCCGAGGCGCTTTCGATGCACACGGGAGCGCTTGCGCAAGGCGCTGCCGGACACCTTATCCGTCTTTTACACATCTTCGTCGATATGACCGCAGCGAAGACAACGGGGGCGCCGGAAACTCGGTAGCCTACTCAAACATTGCCCATGAGTCGAAATCGCTGACGAGGGCTTTCAAATAATCCTGGTGGGCGACGTAAAAAGCACCGAAGTCCTCCAATCCCGCTTCGCTAACGTGGATTCGTCGCAACACGTCCCCATCGATCACGAGTTGTTGAAATACCATGCCGTCGGGTGTATCGGTGCATTCGACGAGCACATATGAGAGACCGTGTTGCGCGATTAAATGCTCCTCGGAAGTCCAAGTTCCGCCATCGAGCGCGCTCGCGAAAAAGAGATCGAATAGTGTGGGAACACCGTCAGGCAGCACCTCGGCCACATCGGTGACGCGATTTCCACTCCAGACCATGGCGCCAAGAACAACTCGCACAGCGCTTCCGTCTCTGCTACTGACGACAATCTCCGCGCGCGGAAGCCAATCACCCACATTTAGCTTCGCCAGTCGGTAAAGGCCCATCATCAGATTGCAGGGATTGTAGATCGTGGCCGTGACGGTCGCATCGGGATGGTTGCGTTCAATGTCATCAAAATACGCCTGTACCAAAGTCCGCCAAGCCTCATTTCCTGTGAGGCAGTATTCAGCATTCTCTTTAGCCTCCATCCATGCAAGCCGTCGCGATGGAGTTGCAATCATTTCAAAATGAAAAGCATTGCGCCCCTCCAACCCTTTCGCCCACCTCAACAGGTACTCGTCAGAAAAAATGACTTTAGGCTCCAGGCGTGGGCCCCCGCGTATCAGAGCGGTGACGTTCCAGCTAATGCATAGGTTTGCAAGCTTTTCCGGATATCCGATCTCGAACTCATCCCGCCAGCGGCTGAAGGAGTCAGTCGCCTCTAGCATGACAAGTTGCTCCTCCAAGTACCGAACTTGCTCATCAAGATCGTCCGCCCAGTGCGTTTGTCCCAGCCGGAGTCGGGCCATCTGGCGCTCATCCTGCGTGAATTCCGGAACAATCAGATAGAGGGCAAAGTCACACGTGCCTTCAAATCGCCGCTGCTTGATGTCGAGTTTCAGCAGCAGGTGCTCAGGGAGGTTGTGGTCGCGCAGCAACTTCAGCAGGACTGGTATGGCCTCGTCGCGGCGGGCTTGCTCGCGGAAAAGATAGACATTATGTTCGGGACAAAGGCGCAATTCGGTTGGAGCAGCAACCGGAGCGACTTTTTCGGCGTAATCCGGAACGCCAGCATCCGTCAAAAACAATCGATAGCCGTCGATTGTCCAAGGCGTCGTGCGCGAGAATTCGGAGAAGGGCACCAAGAGCTCATGCCACTCAGTTGACACAAGCACGCAACGAATCTGGCTTTCGCGAAGTCCGTGATCCTGCTTTATAAGCGCGACGTACTTGTGGAGTTCATGTAGAGCTTGACGAGCGGTTTGATTGCTCTTTTTGAGTTCGATGATCACGTTCGCCGAATAGCGATCCGTCGCGAGAATATCGATGCTACCTGAGGCACCCTGTCGATTATGCAGCCGGTATTCCACAGATCGGAGTGTAAGGCCTGGCTCCAATAGTTCCAGCCGCCTTGACAGCTCGTCCCGCAGCCGCGCTTCGGTCAAGGTGGGGTCGATCATTGTGCGATTATATTTACCTTGCATTCTGGAACTACCTATTCCAGTCGTCATGTCTCCTTAAAAGGAGTCGGTTTGACCAAATCCCGTCAGCTAACCGCTGGCTGTTCGATCCTCCGAACGTACCGGAACGCGGTTATGCCTGAAATTTGGTCCGTCACGGCGACCGGCGTATCGGAGATGACCTGCTCAGCTACACGCCGAGAAGATGGGTTATCAGCCCCAACGATTGCTTCTACATAAAACATCCAGCGCCTGTGCCGCCCGACCCCAGTTTGCATCTCTGCTATCGCCGCTCTGATTGCTTCCTTTGCGCGCCCTTGGTTTCGATAAGCTTCGGGAACAGCGTAACCAATAGCGAAGCATGGCACGCCGTCAACAGGATTGCACAAAGCAAAAATGACGAGCGCAGTCACCGTTCGGCCTTCCAGCTTCACGTAGGTGAGCCGAGCACGGAATCCCTCAGCATAGTCAGCCCCCGCTTCATGTCTTTAGTCCAGAATCGACGTGATTCATGATCCATCCGTTCACTTCAAGCCGACCTCAAGTATCACGGGAGGAAAAGCTTTCTCCCGTGACCAGTCTCACCCTCGCAGACACTTCATAGACGAAAAATCCGACCGTGAACCATCGACGCGAGTAATGTAGAAACACTGCGTTCCGCCCTTCGCTTTCTCGACGGTGAAGTGCCTTACGCCAGCGCCGACCTTTTCCGCTGCGTTTGGATGTTTCTTCAGAAGCTCCAGCAGAAACGCATGATCATCGCCCTTGATCGGCTCCAGTAGTGGGTGCCGATAGAGCACCTCTTGAATGAATGTGATCGCAGCGGCCTGAGTGCCGAAGGTATGCGGACCGATTGTGTGCGACTTCGCCATGTCCCAGATTCCTTTCATATGTGATGTTCTCTGAATAATACGGCCGCCGAGTCTCGATCGATCTGAACAGTTTAGCTGCATGTGTTTGACACTCGGTGTGATTGTGGTGGAGGGCGGAAAAGAGGCCGCCCGCCACGGTCCGTGGCCGCCAAGCCAAAAAGACAGCTTAGTCCGAGCCGCAAGCGACGCTGGGGCCCGCATGGCAGACCCCATCGTTCTGTCTGGAGCCAACAGCTATTTCTTGCTGGATCTTTTGGCGCTCTTCCTAACTGCCGCCCGACGCTTCAATTGCGCCTGCCGCATCTTCTCTCTCGACTCCGTACTCAGCCGCCGCTTCTTCTTCGGTGCCCCAGCCGGTTGTATCGTCTTCGCTGGCCGGCCTGGTCCGCGCTTGGTCGGCGCGGAGACTTCGGTTAAGAGTGCCCTGGCTTTTTGCAGCCGCAATATTTCAGCATCAATTTCCGAAACAATGTCTTCGAGCAAGATGCCTCCGTCACCACTAGTTCTATCAGATCGGGACGCCAGTTTTCCCGCCTTCGACAGTGGCTCGTACTGATCTGCACGGCGGTGCGAAACGCATCCAGGTTGCCCTCTTCGATGCAAAGCCCTATCGGCATTGGCCGATATCTAACCCGAAGGTTGACGATAATGCTCACGCCTCTCCTTCAATCTGAGGCGCGTCTCGAATTCTACTCGTTCATCCGTTTCATTCCGGACTTCTGCTCGACGGGTCGGAGACAATAGATGGATGACTCCCGAACAGATCGTCGCCGAAATTGCAAAGGAAATCTGTTCCAACTTTCTTAACCAGCGCCGGCCTACACGCCGGCATGATCTCATTGTGCAGTTTGAGATCACCAACTTGTTATCCGAACTGGAGACGTGGGGGCTCTGCAAGGCATCTCCCGACAGGGAAGAGTACCTGCCTTCGTCCGGTTCCTTCGCCGTCCTGCCGCCGGAAGACGAGTTCTATCAGAAGGCCGAGGCTGCATTTGTGGCCAGCGTTCGTGTATTGCGGCATCTCTTCCGCATAGGGGGTGCCGGTGCATCGTATACCACCGAGGTTCTGTTGGAGAAGGCCGCCGAAGCTGGAGTCCAATTGGACGCCGAGGGATTGGCCCTCGGCCTCTATCTTTGCCAGGATTTCGGGATCCTCACACCTCTGCGGCTTTCAGAAGACAGGATGCGTGTCGAAAGTTGCGGCATCGGGGAACACGTCATCGACCTCAAGGAGCCGGGGCGAGACTGGGCGCAACGCGCCCGCTACGCACGCGAAGCCATCACGAAACCGATGGTGCCGATTGATCTCCTGCAGGCTGGGTTCGATGAGGACTTGCTGGGAGAGTATCCCGATGATGGTGAGGGATTCGATTTCTGGTCACTGCTGCATCCCAGCATCGTTCCAGAAGCCCGCAAGCGCTTCCGTGCGCGCTTCTATGCCGAGGCCGTCCTCGCCGCGCTCAAGGTGATCTCTCTTCAGATCAAGAGCAGAACGGGGTTGGATTTGGACGGTGCGCAGCTAATGACCAAAGCGCTCGCTCCCAACAAGCCCTATCTTGTCTTTGATCCCGCCGACACAGAGACTGCGCGTTCGATCCAACAGGGATACTTGCAGATCTTCGCTGGGACAATGATGGCCGTCCGGAATCCGAAGGCCCACGAGTTCGTCGAAATCGACTCGAACCGGTGCATTCACTTCCTGTATTTGGCGTCGCTTCTGGCTCATAAGTTGGACGAAGCTCTCGATGTCCCGGTTTCTTGAACACGGAAGTCTTCCAGCCAGATGCAGGAGACGCCCGTCTGTCTCACCCAGGACGTTGCCGCTTCCATACGGAAGTGCCGCCTGTTCTATCCCATCCGACCGGCTTGGAGTGGCAGAGCGAGCGATGCAGCATAACTCAACCGATGGAGGTCGTCGGAATTCCACAATCCTCCGATACGCCTCCGGTGTGGTTGAAGTCGTCTGGAACCTTGAAAATAGGCGGCGGAAGAAGCAAACAATGGTAGTGTTGGGGAGGCCGTCCTAAGACCACAAGTTGAGTTCCTTACGATGATCCTTTCCGATAACGAAACCAAAGTCGATCTGCTGAACAACGAGCCGATCGCAAAAACAATCATAGCTGTGCTCAAGGAACGACCGGATCACCCGATCACTATCGGCGTGCATGGCGATTGGGGTGCTGGTAAATCGAGCGTGCTAGAAATGGTGGAAGCTGCGCTCTCCGGTGACGAGAAAGTTTTATGCCTAAAGTTCAACGGATGGCGTTTTCAAGGCTTTGAAGACGCGAAGATCGCGCTTATCGAAGGCGTTGTTACGGGGCTATTGGAACAGCGACCGTTTCTCACGAAAGCTGACGACGCAGTAAAGAACGTTTTCAAGAAAATTGATCTCCTCAAGTTGGCAAAACGAGGAGGTGGCCTCGTTGCAGCGGCTTTTGGGTTCTTTTCCGGTAACCATCAACTCGGCATGATGGGTGCGCTGGCTGCTCTTGAGGGAACTCTCACGACTCCCGATGCCTTCACGAGGGAGAATGTCGGAAAGATCATCGACGGAACCAAGGATCTTTTCAAAGAGAAGGACAATGAAAAAACCGGTAACGTTCCGGAGGAGATCACTGAGTTTCGGAAGGCTTTCGATGAACTGCTGAGCAAAGCGAATATCGGCCAGCTTATCGTTCTCGTGGATGACCTTGATCGCTGCCTTCCGGAAACCGCGATTGAGACCTTGGAGGCTATTCGGCTCTTCATATTCACCTCGCGGACTGCTTTCATCATCGCCGCAGATGAAGCCATGATCGAATATTCGGTTCGGAAGCACTTTCCTGAACTCCCGGATAGTACCGGCCCGCAAACCTATGCGCGCAACTACCTCGAAAAGTTGATTCAAGTTCCATTCCGGATTCCGGCGCTTGGCCACGCTGAAACGCGCATCTACGTGACCCTGCTCTTGGTCGGCGCGGAACTTTCTGAAGGCGACCCAGCTTTTGACCGATTGATCGAAGCTGCACGTAAACTTCTGATGCGGCCGTGGTTGGGGGGTGTTCTCGATGCCACAGCGGTCGCAACGGCGTTGAATGATAAGGCAAAAGAAAAGAAGACTCAAAACGCACTAATCATAAGCGAGCAAGTCGGGCCCATTCTTGCCAGCGGAACACGAGGCAATCCCCGCCAGATTAAGCGGTTTCTAAACACACTTCTCTTGCGACAGGTATCGGCCGATGCGCGGGGATTTGGTGAAGACGTCAAACTTCCTGTATTAGCTAAGCTCATGCTAGCCGAACGCTTCTTGTCGCGTGTGTTTGACCAGGTTGCGATGGTTGCTGTCTCAAGGCCGGATGGACGTTGCCCTGACCTTGAGCTGCTCGAAGCTGCTGCAAGAAAGCCACCACAAGTGGAATCCTCTAAGCAAGACGGGAAAACGGAGACCGCGAAAAAGACAGCAGGCAAGGAGCAAGTTGAGCCCGAACCGAGTGCCATACTTGGCGAATGGCTCGTTTCGCAGGGCGCAATGGAATGGGCGAAACTGGAGCCATCCATCGCACAACTCGACCTCAGGCCCTACCTTTTCGTTACCAAAGACCGGAAAGACTACTTCGGTGCCGCAACATCATTGGGTCAAGTCGCCACCATCGCAGATAAATTGATGGGGTCGAAGCTTGTTGTTCAAGGCGAACTCGCGAGCCTGCGGAAACTCGCTACTCCCGAAGCTGCCCAGGTTTTCGACTTAATAGCCTCTCGCATCATCGCTTCGGATAATTTCATGAAAGCGCCCGATGGAGCAGCGGGGCTTGAAGTGTTGGTGCAGGCTCACCCGTCACTGCAAACAAATTTGCTGGACTTCTTTGAGCGACTCCCACTGAATCGGCTTGGGCCGTGGGTATGCACCGGCTGGACCAGCGCGCTCAGAGATCCGGAGGCGATCAAGCGTTTTGACCAGTTGCTCGAGACGTGGAGCAAGGACGGAAGTGCGACCTTGAAGACTGCTGCCGCGAATATAATCCGTACCCGCACGCAAGGAATGCGCTGATGGGAACATCGAATTCATATGGGGGATCGGGCGGTGGGAGCCCTCTCATCCCAAGCTGGCTCTCTGATGATGGAGGTCCGGTCAGCCCGGACGAGGGAGCCCCCTTGCCCGTTCCCACACCTGCCCAGCCCCCATTACCCGTTCCTGCTCCTCCTGCTGGGCCAGTTCCAGTGCCACCAGCTCCGGCTTTGGCTCCGCTCCCGACAGGGGGAGATCCGCAACGGTTTAAGACGGCACGTAACAACTTCTCGCGTTTCGTAGCGTCCGGGGGACAAAACCGGAGAAGCCTGGGACGTGCGCTCTCGGGCTATGTCTCAAGATCTTCGGGTGGTAGTCGAAGTGCGGCACAACGGATGGCTCCCTCCCGGCATTCTACGGCCCGATTGGCGAACGTCCTCTCTCAGGCGGTTGGCGGTAATGCGCAAGAGGCACTCCGTACGCTCGGTCTTGAAAAGCTTGCGGGAAGTCCCATCGAAGAGATCTTTCTGGGAATCATGGAGGCTGTCTGCTCTCCCGGAGGTGCGATCGACGAAAGTATTGCCCGTGATGCATTCGTCGAAACGATTGCTGAACTCGCTGAGAATGGCATTACAGATTTCAACTCGCTCACGGTTGAGCAAGTGCAGACAATTCTCGAATTGAACGTGGCGCATGCGATCGAAGCGCGCATTTGTAACGACATTGGCGCTAACGCAGTCTCCCTTCCCGCGAATCCAGCCGAGGCAGCGCAGGTACAGGAAGTTCTTTATGAGTTCATTGAGCGCAGCGTGTCCGATGCCTTGGCAAACAACTCCACGGGTCCTACGATGACCCAAGACCAGATTTCAAAAACCATTGACAGCGTATACGAACAGTCATTCTCCATCCTTCAGAGTATGGCCGAAGCAGAGGTGGACAAACAATGAACCGCCACGTCATCATCGGACGATTTGGGGCCAAAGATAAGCTAAAGATGCCTTCCGCGGAGACGGAGGTCGCCACGTTCTTGCCCTTTGTGCAGGCAACGAAACGATTTGATTACGGTATAGGTGATGCACTGGACGAACTCGCCAAGCTTAGCGTTTATCCATCCGAAATCGGCCTAGACCTCTTGATTGTGGCTGCCCATATTCATGCAGCCGATACTCGCATTTCACGCACCTCCGAGTCACAAGACAACTGGACACGCGAGATACGGCTTGTCGTGCCGGTTAGCAACGTTGCACTCTGGGAAAGCGTCAGAGGTTTGTTGCATCAGATGCTGAACTTCCTCACCGGGGATCGCTGGACTTTCGACTTCCGAGGCCGCCCAGAAGGATTCGAGACGACTGTGCGCTCCAAGCCCCTCATTTACACCGAACCAACATTCGATCATCTCTCGCTTTTTTCGGGTGGCCTCGACAGTCTCATTGGCGCGATAGATATTCTCGAGGCTGGGCGCAATCCTCTGTTCGTCAGTCATGTTGGCGAGGGCGCGGTTAGCGCCCCACAATATGCTTTGTTTGGCGGGCTTGAAGCCAAATATCCGAATCGTCCCTTCCGACGCCTCCGGATGTGGTTGAACATTCCGCATGGCTTGGTTCCAGGAGTTGGCCCGGAGAATTCCACCCGCGGTCGATCATTTTTGTTTCTTGCAACAGGTGCTTTTGCCGGAAGCGGCTTCGGTCACACCTGCTCGTTGCGGGTTCCCGAGAATGGCTTGATCGCGCTTAACGTGCCGCTCGACCAGCTCCGCCTAGGCTCTCTGAGTACACGAACCACCCATCCGTTTTACATCGCGCGGTGGAATGAGCTTTTGCGGAATCTCGGGATTCCAGTGATGATTGAGAATCCCTATTGGAACCTGACCAAGGGGGAGATGGTAAAGCAATGCGCAAATGCAGCTCTTCTGAATACCTTGGTCCCTGAAAGCATGTCCTGTTCGTCACCAACCAAGGCCAGGTGGCAGGGGCATGGCGCGGAGCATTGCGGATACTGTCTTCCGTGCCTCATTCGGCGCGCCGCGCTTAAGCATGGCCTCAGCGTGAAAGACCCGACAACGTACACCCTTTCCGATCTTACCCTCGAAGCATTGAACTCCTCTGAAGCTGAAGGGTTGCAGATCCGCTCGTTCCAGCTTGCTATTGCACGGCTTCTGAAAAAGCCTACGCTTGCTTCTTTGCTCATCCATAAGCCAGGTCCCTTGGGTGACGAGCCCCGCGATCGACAGGCTGAGCTGGCGGGAGTGTATCTCCGCGGAATGAAAGAGGTAGGCAAGCTGCTAAAGGGCGTCGTGACGGCACCGAATTAGGATGACCACGCACTTGGCCTACGCTGATCTCCATTGCCATCTTGATCTCTTTCCTGATTTCGCTTCGGCGGTCGAGGAAATTGAGCGTGCCAAGGTATACGCGCTGACAGTGACAACGACTCCTAGGGCTTGGCCCCGTAATCGGGAACTTACGGAAAACAAACGTTACGTGCGAGCGGCTCTCGGGCTCCACCCACAGTTGGTACAAGATCATGCGGACGATATACATCTCTGGGAGATGTATCTCGCAGAAACGCGCTACGTTGGCGAGGTCGGCATCGACAGAGGACCACGATATTACCGTTCGCTTGACAAGCAGAAAGACATCTTCGCCCATGTGCTGCAGAGTTGCGGGCGGGCCGGCGATAAGATTCTTACCGTTCACAGCGTTCGGTCTGCTCGCATCGTGCTTGACCTTGTCGAAGAGCATTTGCCAGCTCGCGCCGGCAAGGTAATTCTTCATTGGTTTACTGGTTCAAAATCCGAAGCGCAGAGAGCAGTAGAGCTTGGATGTCATTTTTCTATCAACACCCAGATGGCTTCAAATGAGCGCGGGCGCGAGCTTATTCGAAGCCTTCCATGTGATCGCCTGCTCACCGAAACTGACAGTCCGTTTACCCAAATTGATGGACGGACGGCATCGCCTCTCGATATCGGTAAAAGTGTTCAGCTCATCGCGGAGCTGCTTAAGAGCACCCCCGAGGAAGTAGCGGCGATCGTATTCGAGAACCTCAAGCGTCTTCTTGGCACATCCTCGATGGGGGAAACCTAATCGGCATGGCAGGACCTTCACGGCAACGCTCGCTCCCTGCCGTGAGCATGGTCGAGAACCGAACCGTCCTGAAGTGGGTAAACATCGATTTCCCCACCTTAGGATCCCCCCGCAGCGTCAAAAGTCGGGTCTCAATTCTTGACCTCGGAGCCACCGCGGACGGGATGCCGGTGCACTCAACGGATCCTTGCCGCTGGCTATGCACTCCGCCCAGGTACCTTGGCTACTCTCCCAACACGTTGCGCTGTTCCTCTTCCTGCACCGCCTCGGCGGCTTGTTCATGCTTGTACTCCGCTTCCATGATCGCGTAATGCGGCTCGACCTCGCGGAACGCGGCAAAGCCGATCTGCTCCTGTTCGGCACGCTGCTCGTCCGGCGTCTCCTCCATACACGAGGAGAACAGGTCGGCTCCGATAGCCCACGCGCTCTTGTGGGTCTTGCAGATGAATACGTGTGTATGCCCAACGTTGATGTATCCGTCCGTCTTGTGGCAAACGGGGCACACGCCAAAGTAGTGATTCACCGCGTTACAGGGGCTCGTATCGCAAACGGAGCAAAAACCCATCAGCTTTGGATTGCCCCACTCTACCTGGAGCACATCCCCCTCATTTCCATCTAAGTTGTGAATCATTCTATTTCCTCTCCTTTGTTTTCTATTACGATAGTGGCGGCGCTCTGATCCAATTCCATGCAGTATGAATTTCCGTACTGCGTCGTCAATTCAGCGCGTTCCTCGCGCATGGCCTTCCAATCATTGACCCCAGAGGCTGCCTCTCATTCCGGCTCATTGACGGCAAACGTGTTTTCGCAATCCAAGCACCCATCAACGGAATTGTCTCTGATTTCCGACGTGTACCGGACGTCTCCACGAAAGCGGACCACTGCTTCTCCACACCGGGGCAGCGGTGGCGGTTGGCTTCTCACGGATGAAAATGGCGCAGTCGACGACGTAAAGTTCGCACTTAGCCTTTGTCCGCAAAGTAATCATCAGGGATCTAGCGGTTACGCAGGTCGGTGTGGGGATGGCTATCAAGCACTTTGGGCACTGGATGCCGTGTTGCGTACACGCAGCGTCCCTACAGTGATACCCTCAGAACTCGCAGGCGCCGCAGTGTTCGGCCTCGCAGGATGCGTTGGAACAGCCGGTGTACAAGATAACGCGCCCGGGTTCGCAGTCGATCTCAGGCCATTTTTTCATTAGATTCTCCTCTATTGCCGTTGCAGCTTCAGTTGCGGCAGGGCGTATTCTTCGACAAACTATGGTTCTCTCTTCTCTAATACGCGGGTCGCCCCACTCCTGACATGAGCGGAAAACCGGCCACGCAGCCACATATCCACGCGTACAAGTTTTGGCCCGCATCTACGAGGCAAGCTTTCATCCTTCCATCTCTTCAATCACCCGTGCAGCCTGTTCATGCCGTTCCGCCATAGTAGGCTTGGGCCTCTTGGCCGCCTCGGCCTTAAACGCCGTCCTAAGAAGGTCGGACTTGACCTTCCACACAGCGTGCATCGCTGGCAACTCCAGCATGTAGTCACACGTTGGCAGCAGCTGCCTTGCCTCGTCATGGCTGAGGCCGGACATACTGGTGGCGTTGATCATGCTCCAGGTCACCAGGTAATCGAAGAGGAGTCTGCACGCGGCCTCATAAGACAAGCCCATCCGAAACGCCACATCGCCTCGAGTCCATTTAGAACAGGCATCCAACTGGATTTCAAAATTGGCATCTAGCATCGCAAACATAGCCGGCTTGTCGGTCATGGTCTCTGTCGGTGGCTCACCCGGCTCCCATCCCTCTTCAATCAACTTTTCAGCATCCTCCGCGATGCATTCGGCGTCTTTGCCTTCCGCGAAGGGCAGGATGCGCTTGAGAGCTTCGGCGGGTGGAAGCCGCAGCTTACGACAGATGTCATCAAATCCCCGATAGGGGTAGCCATTGAGGAGACCCTCGATCAACGCATCCTCGGCGATCATCAGCTGTGGATCGCCGAACTTCACGGCCTCGACGCCCTCACTCATATCCTCCGCGTCCAAAGCCTCCTTTAGGTCCAAGCTATCGTCGCCCTTGTGGTCGTCAGTCTCTGCCGCCCGTAGGTCGAAGTACGGCTCCACTTCCTCGTACTCGGAGAAGCCGATCTTCTCCTCTTCCGCCAGCTGCTGTTCGAGGGTCTCGTCCATGGCCGAAGAAAAGAGGTTGGCTCCGATGGCCCAGGCCTTTTTGTGCTCGTGGCACAGGAACACGTGCATGTTACCTACATTGAGGTATCCATCCGTTTTATGGCACATCGGGCAAACTCCGAAATAGTGGTTCGCCGCGTTGCAGGGGTTGGTCTGGCAGATGCGGCATACTCCCGGTGGTACCAAGACAGTGCCCGGAGGTAACGCGGCAAATCTTCTTTGCAGGTGGTCAAGCACGTCGAGTTCATCCTTACTTTCGCTATCCATATTGAGATCTCTTTCGCCACCAAGCCTCGGTGGCCGGTTAAGTTGATTCGTTTTGATTTCAAGAGCCCGGATGCATGCTATTCACTCCTGGTTAGATTTACTTGCGCGGGATCCCGCACGCACCGCAGACCGATTCGGCGAACACGTAGAGCAGCACCAGGCCCGAGGGATCGCTCTGACTCGTTACGTAGTCGAAGCAGTCAGTACAGGTGAGGATCGCGTTCGATGGCCTCCGCGGCCTTCGCCCACGGCTCTTCATGGTCGACCCCGAAGTCCGGGCAATCGCAGTAATCGTAGATGGCCTCCTCGTCCCGCAGATTCCACATTTTGGCTACGAGTTCCCTGGCGATCCGCCAGTCCTTCCTGCGCCAGACCAAGTGCGCGTCGCGACGATCATCCCATGCCCCAAACCCAATCTGGGTGTAGCAAAGTTCGGAGTACTCGACACTCTGCTCGCGGCAACAGCCCTGCTCTCCATCCCAGCGGCATGAAAGCCCAAGGCGTATTTCTTCGACATCCTTGGCAGCCACCAAGACCGCATCCTTGTAACTCCAGAGGTCGGTCCTACCGGCAAGAAATGGGTAGTTCTCGTCCGACATCCACGACGGTGCGCCAGTCGTCAGGAGGGCCACAATCTGATCCCTGGTATGGATGTTGTCCTGCTCGTCGGGTACATTGCCCGCCTTCTCAAACTTGACTTGGGTTATGCTGTCTATTTCGTCGCCTGTTCGGTTTTCGTTCCGGTCATCCAATCGCATAAATATTAACTCCCAGTAATTCATGGTTAGTAGCTATTGTTGGTGAAGCTAAAGTCCGAACCTTCCGATGTCTTGCGAATGATGCGTGCCGCCTCTTCTAATACGGCGTTTTTCAGCGCGGCTGAGAGATTTTCTTTCGAAAGGATCACGTATTCGCGAATGTCCACCGGATTCCCGCGGATGATCGCGACGGGACTGAAGCCCATGAGTGCTAAATCCGTCATTTGTGGCGTATCGTCGATCTTCCCCTCCTCCGACTCTCCAGTCGGGCAATAAACCAAAAGAGCATTGTTGATCGACTCTCCGACACGCGTGTCTTGTCTGCTCTCAACTTCCAGTCCCATCCACAATCCGAACGTCACAATCGGCTCATCCATACTTGGCTCCTAAGTTCCGCCTAGCGAGGCCAGGCAATACACTGCTTGAAGTTCATTCCTTGCGCGAAGGTATTCTTCGGCAAACTATGTTCATCGGTTCTTTGATACGGCGAGTGACGCATAGCTGACATAGGCTCCGCCGTATGTTTGTTGGCCAGGTGGTGCCGGCTGAGATAAACTTGATCGTCCATAGGCTTGTTAGGCCCCAGCCCCGTGCAAGCTACTAAACCCAGCACAATCGAGCGTCATGCTTACCGGCAGCTGTTTGGATCCGGCCCCAAAACATCAGACAGCGAGGCAACCGGTGAGTACAGGCGCTGAATTGCTTCATCAGCGTCAGATTCAATCTCAAAGGATCCCCACTCGGTCTTTTCACCCTTTGCCCTCACGGCCCAGTAGAGATTGCCTTCCGCATCCAGCTTCTGGAACTTGTGATACCTCTTTGCGGTTCTTGCGGGTCCCTGGCGCCCAAGCAAGGGCAGCTCATCTCCGTCAAGTAATCCCTCGATGACACGCTTCTTGTTCAGCACTGGAAGCGGCAACCTATCGCCGGATTGCTCAAGGACTTCCATCAATTCAACCAGGACTTGCTTCCAGTGGGGGCCCGAGCTCAGAGTGGTCACGTATGAATCCAATGTTTCCATCTGGTCTAAGGTGTGCTTGACCCTCTGCGCAAGACCTTCGAAGGTAGCCTTTATGTCTTTCGAGTTGGGTGTTTTGTGGCCGGCCTCAGTTCGCGAGCAATCTGCGCGAGTTGGGGCTGCTGTGTTATTAGGAATGTCCAAAAAGTCGATCATCGTGCACAAGCTTTCATTGTTATCCCCATCTTCGCCACCTTCGATGTGGTCTGTTGGTTTCGTGGATACTCCCGCACGGATTCTGTCATCTTCGTATCCGTGCCTGCGCTGTTGCTCTGCTCCTTGGTGCTCATCGCCTTCGCCTTTCCAGAGGGGACTGTGAAACTTGTTCTTTGCTCGACCTCCAAAGTGTGCCGTAGAACTTTCGGTTCGCACCAACGAGACCGTTGGTGGTTTGAGTAGGGTTTTGTGGGCAGGCTGATATCGGTATCCGTGCTGCCTGCGCTGCTGTTCTGCATCCTTGATGCTCAATCGCCTTAGCTTTTCCATACGGGGTGGTGAATCTGTGCTCTCTGCTCGACTTCCAAAGTGTGCAGCAGAACTTTCGGTTCGCAACAACAAGACTCTGGTAGTTTGGGTACAGTTTTGTGGGCCAGCTGTTGTACCATCTGCGCGATGGAGGCATGATGAAATCGAGCAGTCAACAAGGAGTTGCGAACCGTGAGGCTTTCGGGGCGATCATCGCCGAGCGGCTTGAGTTGGAAGAGGACTGGTATCCGCTCGACGGATTCAGTTACTTCTCCGGCAAGATCAGAACCCCCAAGTACTTCGAGGCTGCCTTCAGGCTGATGTTGGACTTCGGATGCAGGTGGGACGTGCTGTTGACCTGTCTGGCAAGAACCCTCACTTATAACCTGGAGAAGGTCCAGCAACAGCCGAAGACGCTGAGTGCAAAAAGAGAACCACCTCCACTGCCACGGTATGCGACGAAGATTATGCCCCTCGCGGCCGAAGAAAGAAAAAGGCTCCGTGCCCATCTGCAAGCGGCCTCCAATGCTTTGAATCGTTATGACACGCTGCTCTTTGAGCTCTCGGCGTATATGCCATTCCGGGGCACTGGTCTCGGTTCGGGTATCACATCTGTCGAAGCTTGTGTCCTGCTACCAGGGTTGTTGAGATGGTCGGAAAGGCTTTTGACGGAGCAGTCTCTCGGGAATGCACGAACCATCGAGAGAGTTGGAGAGCTTGTGCCCTGTGTATACATCGAGTTGTTGGCCTCGAAGCAGAAGACTCGGTCGGCGCGAGAGATCCTGCCATGGCTTGGAGCAGTGGCGAAGATTCTCAACGAGCTTATGGGTGAAACAGCGCCACCCTCTGGCTCGACCAAGAAGAAGCCCTCTAAGCCGCTGATCTTGTCGGATGGCCAACTGGCTGAGGCGTTGAGGCGTTTCAAGCGGGACTACCCAGGCGTACATAGCCAACTCCGCCGTAAGCTGACCACCCTGCACGACGAACCGCGGCCGGCGCTTGGGGATTGGCACCAAGCTTACGTGCGCGACATTGCTGGCCAGAGACCCCGCAGATCATAGTCGTGGGTTGGCTTTGCCATCACAGTTTCGCTTCGCTTGACGACGACCCTTCGACACCGGCAGCCGACAAAAGGAAACCCTGCGGCGTCCTTCGTCAACCATCGGCTGATAGCGCGCAGGACTTATAAGCGATTGCGGGTGGAGTGCAGGACTGCCTTACGGAGTATTCCCAGGTTGAAGTGCGCCGGTGGGCCGGAATACCAACGTTGGTGTGTGCTCGGAGCCTTCATGACGACCACGAAGATTCGTAACAGAAGCTTAGGCCACAAAACCGTGCATCGATTCCCCAGACTTCTGTTGGCTCGTCCTTCAGAATCCCGATCATCATTGGAAGTGACGCAGCGAGTGCGCGAGACCATGCCTCGCTCGTGGGCGGCCACTCCGCCGGACGACCACAGACTATGGAACTGCGCGAGCCAACCCGCTTCATCGCCACCGGCGCTCCAGAAAGCGACCAGCGGCTCGATGAATGCTCCGAGCGATTCCTGGGCATTGAACCCTACGTGGATGCCGATCGGGCCGCTGAATTCCTCAGCCTCACTCGGCGACGAGTGTTGGAAATGGCTCGCGCTAGTATTTTGCCTGGCCACCCTTTAGGAGAAGGTATTCGCCGGGTTTGGCGGTTCCGACTCTCAGAGCTTCACTGGGCATTGGCGGACAACGTAAACTCAAAGCGGCAGTTCCCCGCGCGGGTCAGGAGCAACTGATGGCGCGGAAACACAACAGGGGTTGGCTTCGAGCCGAACCCCGTAAGAGCGGATCGACCTGGGTGCTGAGGTTTTACACAACCCGCGCAAGCGATGGTAAGAGAGTCGAGCACACATTGGCCGTAGGGCTTGTGCGCGAGTTTCCTTCCGAGTCTTCTGCGTGGGGCGAGGTGCAACGTCAGCATCTTCATGAGCAAATCAACAAACCCGATTTCAAGGGCAAGGTGACGTTTGGGGATCTGCTCACTCATTATCAAGATCATGAGTTAGAGGACCAGGCAGAAGCCTCGATCCCGAAGTCGCAAACGACCGTCGAAGCCTATCGCCGCTACATACGACTGCGAATCCGGCCTCGGTGGGCCAGTCGTATCGCACTAAGTATTGAGCCCCTGGAGGTGGAGCAGTGGCTGCGAGCGCTCAAGCAAGAACAGGGGCTCGCAAACCCAACCATGGCAAAAACCCGGAACCTGATGAAGCTGGTCTTTGATCACGCCATTCGGTACCGGCTGATTCATGTGAGAAAGGAGGACAATCCGATGGTCTCGGTCCGTTGCCGCACCACGAGCGACTACGACGCCGTGACCATCACCCCTCAGCAGGCATTTTCGATATGGCAGAAGCTTCCTCTCGTAGAAGGTCTCCTGGTGCTGCTTGCAGCTAGTACCGGGCTTCGCATCAGCGAGTGCTTGGGACTTCAGTGGGCAGATGTAGACTTCGCCGGAAGCCGCATCCACGTAAGACGCACGTGGACGCAATGCGGAGTCGGTGAACCCAAGACTAAAGCCAGCCGTGCCGCCGTTCCCCTTCACCCGCTTCTCTCGGAGTGCATCCGCCAGTGGCTGGCGGAGACGATGTACGGCCAGGTCGGCGACTGGGTTTTTGCCAGCAACCGCCTGCGAGGGAAGAAGCCACGAGTGGCCAACATGATCGTTGAAGACTTCCTCCGCCCGGCTGCGGTTCAAGCCAAGGTAATGGAGGAGGGCGATCGACGGCGCTTTGGTTTCCACACGCTGCGGCATTCGCTCGCGACGTTCCTTACAACGTGTGCGAAAGAAGATCCAGCCACGGTACAAGGTCTGCTGCGACATGCTGACGTTCACACCACACTTCAACTGTACGCACATGCAGGTGAAGACCGCCGGATGGCAGCAGTCGACACCTTCATGGCGGAGTTTACGCAGTCCGGGGATGGGGCTCTAGCAAATAGCGGGTAGAAAGCGGGTAGACCGTTTTCTGTAAAACACCGCTAAGTTATTGAAAGAGGTGGTGGCCAGAGACGGGATCGAACCGCCGACGCCGGCCTTTTCAGGGCCGCGCTCTACCACTGAGCTATCTGGCCTTGGCATGGGAAGGCGCGTCACGGGACAGCCAAGAACAGGCCCGGAG
>Ga0102924_1000135_pt1 | contig 88052 bp, 91 predicted proteins | sample PaiPotPPM11metaG_FD_80116 | JGI IMG/M metagenome (GOLD analysis project Ga0102924, IMG submission 80116) | Iron sulfur acid spring bacterial and archeal communities from Banff, Canada, to study Microbial Dark Matter (Phase II) - Paint Pots PPM... ...
CATCAACTTCTTCGACCTGTGCGCCATCTCGCTGCCGCTGCCGGCCCCGCTTCCGGTCGGGCTGATGCTGGTCGCGCGTAACGGCCACGACCACCGGCTGCTGCGCATTGCCGCGGCAATCAGTCAGCTTCTTGGCGCATGATCGCGCTTGCCGCCGCCGCCGCAGTTTCCTAGCATTTCGCCAAATCTTGGGAGGATTTTGCCGTGACCCACAATCGCATAGTGCTGAACCGCCGTCGTCTGCTCGCCGGCGCCGCCGCAACCGCTGCCAGCGTTGCCGCCCCGGCGATCGGGCGGGCGCAGGGAAGCGGCCTGAAGGTCGGTGTCCTGTTGCCGCGCTCGGGCTTCGAGGCCGGGATTGGCCAGGATTGCCAGCGCGGCGTCGATATCGCGCCCGGGATTCTCAAGTCGCTGGGCTTGCCGGAGCTCACGATCATGAACGGCGATACCGAGTCGAACACCAACACCGCGCGCGAGCGCGCCGAAAAGCTGATCAGCGACGGCGCCCAGCTCCTGATCGGCGCGTTCGATTCCGGGCAGACCACGGCGCTTGCCCAGGTTGCCGAACAAAAGGGCATTCCGCTCGTCATCAATATCGCGGGCGCGCCCGATATCACCGAGCAAGGTTACAAGTTCGTGTTCAGAAATTTTCCGACGGCAATCACGATCACCGCCGATGCCTTTGCCAATCAGAAGGAAGTCTTCGAGATCGCCGGCGTTGCGCCAAAAACCGCAGTGTTCATGCATGTCAACGATACCTTTGGCACGGCCATGTCGAAAGGCGTCGCTGCGCTGATGCCAAAATTCAACATGCCGTACACGATCGCCGAGGAAATTTCATACGATCCGGCGGCGCGTGACCTTTCCGTCGAGGTGGCAAAGGCCAAGGCGACCAACGCTGAAGTTCTGCTCGTCGTCGGCCGTCTCAACGACGCCATGCTGATGACACGCGAGCTCATCAAGCAGCGCTGGACGCCGCAGGCGATCTTGAGCATGGGACCCGGCTGGTACGAGGACCAGTACACCAAGACCTTGGCCAAACTATCCGATGGACCGATCAGCTTCGTGCCCTGGTACGATCCGCACAAGAAGCTGAGCCAGACGCTCGAAGCCGCCTTGGCAAAGGCCTATCCGGGCATCAATCTGAATACCAACCACATCTTTACATTCGAGGCGTTGCTGACCGCCGCGGACGCTTTCAAGCGGGCTCGCTCGACGGATCCCCAGGCGCTGGCCGACGCACTGCGCACCACCAACATCACCGACAATGTCAGCATCGGACCCGGCATCCAATTCAACGCCAAGGGTCAGAACGACAAGGTCAAGGACGGCGCCATCCAGAACCGCGGCGGCAAGCAGGTGACCATCGCGCCGAAAGCGGCCGCCAATGCCAAGCCCGAATGGCCGATGAAGTCGTATCAGAAACGCGCCTAACGCAAGCGCGGTACTGATCGGTGGGGCTGGACGTCTATCTGAATGTCGCCGTCGCCGGAGTTTTGACCGGTCTCGTTTACGGCCTGATGGCGCTCGGGCTATCGGTGATCTTCGGCGTGGTGCGCGTGGTCAATTTCGCCCACGGCGAGATGATGTCGATCGCGATGTATCTCGCGGTTGTGCTGTTCTCCAGATTTCATCTCGATCCGCTGGTCATGCTGGTGCCGATTGCGGCCGCGATGTTCGTATTCGGCTATGCGCTGCAAGCGCGCTTGATCAATCCTTTCATTACCCGGCCCGAAAGCAGCCAGTTCCTGCTGCTGGTGGCAGTAGCGATCATCATCGTCAATGCGCTGTTGATCATCTTCGGGCCGGACGCGCAAACCGTGCAGACGTCCTACGCCTACGACAGTTTTCAGGTCGGTCCGGTCATTGTCGACGCTTCCAAGGTTTACGCCGCCGCCGCCGCCATAATCTTCACCGCCGCGCTGTTCGCGTTCTTTCGCTTTAGCCTCGTCGGCAAGGCGATCCGGGCTTGCGCCGACAATTATACCGGCGCGCTGGTGGTCGGGCTCAATGTCAACCGGCTCTACGCGCTCACCTTTGCGCTGGGTGCGGCTTGCGTCGGCGCGGCAGGGACGATGATGACGTTGATCATCGACGTCACGCCAATCGTTGGGCCGACTTACACGCTGTTGGCCTTTGTCATTGTCATCATCGGCGGCCTCGGCTCAATGGCGGGAGCGCTTGTCGGCGGCGTGTTGATCGGAGTGACGGAGGCGATCGCCGGATTGATCTTCACGCCTTCCGCCAAGAGCATGTTCGCCTTCGGCATCCTCGTCCTGGTGCTGCTGTTCCGGCCGCAGGGCATCCTCGGCAAGAGGCTGTCATGATCGGGCGTTTCGCCGATGGCCCGTTATCGAAGGGCGTGATTGCGCTTGTGGTGTTGCTGGCGGCCTTGCTGGCCGCGCCGTGGATCGTCAACGACTATTTGCTCACCGTCCTGATCGTCATTCTGTATTTCGCCTATACCGGACAGGCCTGGAACATCATGATGGGCTTCGCCGGCCAGCTTTCGCTCGGTCACGCGATTTATGCCGGTCTTGGCGCCTATGTCGCGGCGGTGCTGTTCACGCGCTACGGCATCGGACCATGGCTCGGATTTCTGGCGGCTGTGCCGGTTGCCGCGGCGTGCGGAGCAATCATCGGCTTTCTCGCCTTCCGCTTTGGCGTCGCCGGCGTCTATTTTGCCATCCTCACCATTGCGTTCGCCGAATTTGCGCGCATCGGCTTCGATCATCTGCCTATCGTCAATGCGTCCGCCGGACTGTTTCTGCCGGTGGCGCAATTGGCGCACAACGATCTGTGGCGCCTGCGCGGCAATCCGGCGATGTTTTATTACGTCATCCTCGCCGCGACGGTCGTGGCGTTCATCCTGTCGCATCTGCTGCTGCGCAGCCGCACCGGCTATTTTTGGCTGGCCATCCGTGAAGATGAGGAGGCGGCCCGCGCCGCCGGAATCGATACGTTCCGGTACAAGATGTATGCCGTGATGATTTCCGCCGCCGTCACGTCGTTTGCCGGCGTGTTCTACGCGTTCTTCTACAACAGCCTTTTTCCCGAGGACGTTTTCAATATTTCCCGCTCGATCGAGATGATCCTCGGTCCGACCATCGGCGGCGTCGGCACGCTGTTCGGACCCATTCTCGGCGCGTTCGTGCTCACCGGACTCGCGGAATCGGTCACTGCCGCAATGACCGCCTTCGGCATCGATTTGCCGGGAGCCAAGCAAATCTTCTACGGCATCTGCCTGCTTCTCGTCATCGTGGCGCTGCCGGAAGGGATCTGGCCCTGGCTGGCGCGACGGCTCGGCGTCGTGAGGGGCAAGCGATGACCGCGCTGCTCTCGCTCGACCGCATCAGCAAGCGCTTCCGCGGCCTTGTCGCTGTCGATGGCGTCACCTTCGATGTGCCCGACGGCGTGATTTTCGCCGTGATCGGCCCGAATGGCGCCGGCAAGACCACTTTGTTCAACATGATTGCCGGCGCAATGACTCCGGACGAAGGAACGATCATCTTTGCCGGGACGCCGCTTACCGGATTGACACCCGACGCGGTGTGCCGGCGCGGCATTGCCCGAACGTTTCAGCTGGTGCGGCCGTTCCCGGCGCTAAGCGTGGAAGACAACGTCACGATCGGCGCATTGCTGCACCGGCACGATGTCGGCGCGGCGCGCGAGCGGGCGCAAACGCTGCTGCGCCGCTTCGAACTCTTCGACAGGCGCGATCAGCTTGCATCGTCGCTGACATTGCCGGACCGCAAGCGGCTCGAAGTCGTCCGCGCGCTCGCGACCGAGCCCAAGCTGTTGTTACTCGACGAAGTCATGGCGGGCCTGCGGCCGACCGAGACCGATCGCATGGTCGCAACACTGCGCGAGATCAATCGGGAGAGCGGACTGACCATCCTGCTGATCGAGCATGTCATGCGCGCCGTGATGGCGCTTGCCTCGCGCGTGCTGGTGCTCGATCACGGCATGGCGATCGCCGAAGGCGCGCCGCAGGACGTCGTGCGCGATCCGGCGGTCATCCAATCCTATCTCGGCGCCGAGGCGGTCTGATGCTGCAAGTGGAAAGCGTCGATCTGTTCTACGGCGATGCCCAGGCGCTCGACGGCGTTTCGCTCGAAATCGAAGAAGGCGCGATTGTCGCCATCGTCGGCGCCAATGGCGCGGGTAAAACCTCGCTCATTCGCGTTATTGCCGGCATGCATCGCCCGGCGCGCGGGCGTATCCTCTATCGGACAACCGATATCGCGGGCTGGCCCTGCCATCGGGTCTGCAATCTGGGTATCGGTCAGGTTGCGGAAGGCCGGCAGATTTTTCCGACTCTCTCCGTCGCCGAGAATCTCGAAGTGGGCGCTATGCTGCCGCGCGCCCGCGCCGATCGCGCAAGAAACAGAGAGCGCGTGCTCAATTTGTTTCCGGTGCTGGCTGAGAGGGAGCGGCAGGCAGCCGGCACGCTGTCCGGCGGCGAGCAGCAGATGCTGGCGATCGGCCGCTGCCTGATGGGCGCGCCGGACCTCATCATGTTCGACGAGCCTTCGCTCGGTCTGGCGCCCGCGATCGTGCAGGATGTTCTCCAGACGATTCGCGAACTAAACCGCGAAGGCCTTACTTGCTTGCTGGTCGAGCAGAACGTAGCGCAATCGTTGAAGCTCGCCGGCCGCGCCTATGTGCTGGAAAATGGACGGGTGACGCTGACGGGCAGCGGCACCGAGCTTTTGGCCGACGACCGCGTCCGCAGCGCCTATCTCGGACTTTGAAACAAATCTTGCGCGATTAGTGTGCCGGCCGCCGTATGCGGTCCATGAGTGAGGCGAGTGCCGCCGCGCGGGCGCTCAGCGGAGCGAACGGAAAAGCCTGCCGCAGGCGCTGGTACACCTCGGCAGCTGTCGGCGCTTCGACGTCGGCGAGCGCAGCCGCCATGGCACGGGCCAGTTCGGCTTCCGGCCGCCCGCTCAGCGGCGCCGGTACCATCGTGACATCGCCGAACGGAACAGGTGGGTGCACGCGCAAAGTGACACGGCGGCTCATGATCGGCTCCAGTAAACCAGGGTTTATCGTGGCTTCTTAACGCGCCACCTTTATTCAAGTTCCATCGGACAACGGACGTCAGACGACGGAGGACGGATTGCTTATCTGTCCTCTGTCGTCCGTCCGCTGATCACAACGGCTGGCCAATCGTGACGTTGAGCTTGCCGACGCCTTCGACCTCGCACTCGATCTTGTCGCCGGCGACGGTGGCGGCGACGCCCGACGGCGTTCCCGTCATGATGATGTCACCAGGGGCGAGCTCGACCATCTCCGATAGCTTGGAGATGATTTCCGGCACGTTCCAGATCATCTGATTGAGGTCGCCGTCCTGGCGCACCTTGCCGTTGACCTTGAGCACGATGCGGCCCTTCGCCGGATGCCCGATCTCCGACGCGGGCTTGAGCGGCCCGCACGGCGCCGAATGGTCGAACGCCTTGCCGATCTCCCAGGGCCGCTTGATATCGCGTGAGGCGATTTGCAGATCGCGGCGCGTCAGATCGATGCCGACGGCATAGCCGTAGATGCAATCGAGCGCCTTCTCGGTCTTGATATTGCGGCCGCCGCTCTTGAGCGCCACGACCAGCTCGACCTCGTGGTGCATGTCCTTGGTCAGCGACGGGTACGGCACCGTACCGCCGTCGGGCACCAGGGCGTCGGCGGGCTTGGCGAAGAAGAACGGCGGCTCGCGCACGTCCTGCCCCATCTCCTTGATGTGCTCGACGTAATTGCGGCCGACACACCACAAGCGGCGGACCGGAAAATATTTGTTGGTGCCGGCAACCGCAATGGCGGCCTGCGGCGGTTGCGGAATGACATAGCTCTCGGCGTCGGTGCTCATGGGCCGTTTGGCGTTGGAGGGGAAGGGGCAAACGCGGGGCTTATAACCTAAGCGCCATCACGGTCAAAGCGTGGCTCAGCCGGACGAGGCGACCACCGCAACAGGCTCGAGCGCCGGCGATTGCTCCCGCAGTTGCAGCCGGTAGAACGAGGCATAGCGGCCGCCCTTGCGCAGCAGTTCATCGTGACGGCCGGATTCGACGACAAGCCCATCCTCGACAACGAGAATGCAATCGGCGTGCATGATCGTTGAGAGTCGGTGCGCAATGGCGATCGTCGTGCGCCCTTCGCAAAGTATCGCGAGCGCCTCCTGCACGTGGCGCTCGGATTCCGAATCGAGCGACGCTGTCGCCTCGTCAAGCAAGATGATCGGTGCATTCTTGATGAGCGCACGCGCGATAGCGACACGCTGGCGCTGGCCGCCGGAAAGCTGCAATCCGTGTTCGCCGACCGGAGTGTCGTAGCCGGCCGGGAAGCCGAGGATGAAATCGTGCGCATGCGCGGCCTTGGCGGCGGCAACGATCTCCGCTTCGCTGGCGCCGAGCTTACCAAGCGCGATATTCTCGCGGATAGTGCCGCGGAACAGGTGAACGATCTGGCCGACATAGGCGATCTCTCGGCGCAACGAGCGGCGCGTGACCGTGGTGATATCCTGGCCGTCGATCCGAATGTGCCCGGAATCCACATCGTAGAACCGCAGGATCAAATTGAGCACCGTCGACTTGCCGCCGCCCGAAGGTCCGACCAGTGCCGTGACCTTGCCGCGCGGCGCGACGAAGCTGATGCCGCGCAGCACCGGAGTGCCGGCCTGGTAGGCAAACTGCACATCGGCGAACTCGACCAGCGCATTGGTCAGGGCGAGCGGCGGCAGCGCGTCGTCGCTCGGCTCTCCAGGCGGGCTGTCGATGACCTCATAGAGCACGCGCACACCGACCAGGTTGTTGTTAAGGTCGATATTGAGCCGCGCCAGGCGCTTCGCCGGCTCATAGGCGAGTAGGAAGGCGGCCAGGAACGAAACGAATTCGCCCGGCGTCGCTCCGGTTTCGATCACGCGATAGCCGCCATAGACGGTCGCCAACGCAATGGCAACGCCGCCGAGCACTTCCATCATTGGACTGGCGCGGTTGGCGACCCGCGCCATTTTGTTCGATTCGTGCTCGACCTCGCCGACGCTCACGGCGAGCCTGCGCCGCATCTCGTCTTCGAGAGCAAAGGCCTTGACCATCCGCATGCCTTGCAGGGCTTCCTGCATGGTCTCGATGATCCGCGTGCCGCCGGTGAACTGCATGCGCGCGATGCCGCGCACGCGGCGGATCACCTTGCGCAGGAACAGAAATGCCGGCGGCGCAGTGATGAAGCCGGCGAGCGACATCACCGGATCCTGGATCACCATCACGATGCAAAGCCCAATCAGTGACAGCAGATCGCGGCCGATCGCCGTGATGAGCAGATTGATCACCTGGCTGACGGCGTTCGCGCCGGTGGTCAGGCGGGCGATGAATTCGGATGAATGGCGGTCGGCAAAGAAACCGATGTTCTCCTGCAACAGCTTGTCGAACATGTGCCGCTGATTGTCGGCGATGATGCGGTTGCCGATCCGCGACAGCGTCACGGTCGAGCCGTATGTCGCAAATCCTTTCGCCGTGAAAATTCCGACAGCGGCGATGCCGATGACCACGATGCCGTGGAAGTTGTGCTTCACATAGGCTTCGTTGGTCATGGTGCCGAGCAGATAGGCGGTCAGCGCCGTGGCCGCTGCGGCGATCGCCATCAGTCCGAAGGCCAGCGCATAAAGCGGCCAGTGCGCCAGCGCCTCATCGGTCAGGAGGCGCCGGACCAGGGCTACGGTCGAATAATTGTCCTGAGATTCGGTCGTATGACCTGCCATATGTGATCCGTTGCGCCCCGCCGCGGATCGTGCTCGCACGGCTGCGCTTAGGGCCGTTCCATGCCCGGAAGGGGCGGAATTTTCAAGTGAATTCGGCCTGCCGGGGCGCCTTCGCGGGAACCCTGTAGCGAGCGTCTAGATCGCAGCCCGCTCGCCGCGACGCGCCATCAGCGCGCGTTCCCAGGCAAGCGCGTGGCTGACAATGGTCGCGAGATCATCGTAACGGGGCCGCCAGCCGAACTTGGTCCGTATCTGTTCGGAATGCGCCACGATGCGGGCGGGATCGCCCGGGCGCCGCGGCCCGATTTCAACCTTGAAATCGACCCCCGACGCGCGTTTGACGGCTTCGATCACTTCGAGCACCGAGAAGCCATGGCCGTAGCCGCAGTTGAGCGTGAGCGACGGCGCACCGGATCGCAAATAGCGAAGCGCGTCGCCATGGGCGCGCACCAGATCGCTGACGTGGATGTAGTCGCGGATGCATGTGCCGTCGGGCGTCGGATAATCATTGCCGAACACGTCGAGCTTGGGTCGCATGCCGAGCACGGTCTCGACCGCGACCTTGATCAGATGCGTCGCAGCCTTGGTCGATTGGCCGGTGCGGCGCTGCGGATCGGCGCCGGCGACGTTGAAGTAGCGCAGGATCACGTGTTGCAGGCCGTGCGCGCGGCTGGCGTCGCGCAGCATGGTTTCGGTCATCAGCTTCGACCAGCCATAGGGTGAAATCGGCAGCGTCGGCGCGTCTTCCGTCACCGGGACCACGGCCGGATTGCCGTAAACGGCGGCGGTCGAGGAAAAGATGAAGTGGCGCACGCCGTCGTTCACCGCACACTCGATGAGCGCGCGGGAGTTGGCGGTGTTGTTCTTGTAATAGCCAAGCGGATCGCGCACCGAGTCGGGAACGACGATGGACGCGGCGAAGTGGATGATCGCGTCGATCCTGTGTTCGCGGATGATGCGCGCAACAAGCGCCTGGTCGCCGGTGTCGCCGACGATGAGCGGCGTGCCCTTGACGACGGCCCAGTCAAAGCCGGTGGAGAGATTGTCGAGCACGACCACGCGCTCGCCGGCATCGGCGAGTTCGCAGACCATGTGGCTGCCGATATAGCCGGCGCCGCCTGTGATCAGGACTGTCATGTCGGTTTGCCCTACTCCGATTTGATGAATAGCGCGTTAGGCGGTGGCAGCGTCAACTCAGCAGGCGGCGGCGACAGCCGCGAGCGCGCGCTGGGTCGCCGTAACGACCTGATCCGGGGTAATGTCCTGCATGCAGCGATGGTGGCCGAACCGGCATGTCGGCTGGTGGCACGGCCGGCAGGCAAGCTCGCTTGCCGTCTCTATCGTGGCCGCGAGCGGATTGAGCGGCGCCCAGTGCCACGGGCTTGTCGGACCAAAAATGCCGATCGTAGGAGTGCCGAGACCCGCGGCGACATGAAGAAGGCCGGAATCGTTCGAGACCGCAACGGATGCCGAGGCGAGCGCCAGAATGGCGTCGCGAAGATCGCGTCCGGTGAGATCGCGGGCTGCGGTGTCGCCGACGATCTCGGTTGCCAGCGATTTTTCGTCGGGCCCGCCCAGCACCCACACCGCGAGGCCATTGGCAAGGAGGCGGCGGGCAAGAGCGGCATAGGCGGCGCCGGGCCAGCGCTTCGATGGCCCGACTGCCCCGGGCGCGAGCGCGACGACGGAGCGGCCATCATCGTGCAGGCCGCGGCGGCTGCGCCAAGCCGCGGCCTCGGAGGTCGGGACTTGGAGCGTGGGCACCGGCCATTCGGAGGGCAGCTTGGCCATTTTCGGCAGCGCCAAGGCTGCGCAGCGATCGACCATCCGAGGCAGGGCGCGCTCACCGAAGCGCAAGTCGTTGAGCAGGAAAAACCGTGCCTCGCCGGCAAATCCGATGCGCTCCGGAATCCCTGCCAAAAGCGGCGCCAGGGCTGATTTCCACGTCCGCGGCATGATCAGCGCTGTGCCGTAGCCTTCCTGCTTGAGCCGCTTGGCCAGCGCCGCTTGCTGGCCAAGCGCAAGAGCTTTGCGTGGCAGGTCCACCACAATGGCCCGGCGCAGTCCGGGCATATAGTCGGTCAGCGGGGCGCACAGCGTGGTCGACAGCATGTCGATCGGCCGGACGGGAAACCGCGCCTGGAGCAGTTGTATGACAGTGTGGCAGCGCACGAAGTCGCCGATCCACATGTAGGGCACGATCAGGATCGGGCTGTCCTGCGCGCTGGCGGTCGCCGCGCTATGATCTGAATTACTGTTCATTTTTAAGCGCGGATTCAAGGCTTGGTCTCGCGCCTGAGCGGTTCGCTTGCCGGCGGCGCCCAGTTCTGCTGTTCCTCATAGCGTTTGGCATAGCGGTAAAACGTGCCTTCGAAATTGCCGAACGCGATGACGAAGCCGGCCCAGCCGTCGATGAAGCCGCGCTTGAAAATGTAGTGCTTGAGGAACGACCACACGCCATGGCCGAATGCGCTCGCCATCGAGACGCGCTTGTTGGCGAGTTTGAGAGCGCCGAGCGAAGAGTAGCGGTCCGCCTTTCTGATAACTTCGGCGAGGTTGCTGAACGGGAACTGCCAGATCGCATTCTCAAGCGTGCCGATCGGCTTGGTGCTGAGATTTTCATAGCCCTCGTGCACCGGCTCGAGCGTGTAGCGCATGCTGCCTTTGCGGAAGAGCTGCGGCTGCCGGAAATTCGGATACCAGCCAGAGCCGCGGATCCAGCGGCCCATCATGAAGCTGCGCCGCGGCACCCGATAGAGATCGAGCGGCGGCGAGCCGTCGAGCAGGCCGAGGATTTCGTCGCGCACCGCGGCGGTGCAGCGCTCGTCGGCGTCCAGGCTGAAAATCCAATCGTGCGAGCAGGCTTCGATGGCGCGGTTGCGCAAGTCGCCGAAGCCGTTGAACGGCACCTGCACCACGCGTGCACCAAGACCCGTAGCGATCTGCGTGGTGGCGTCGGTACTGTTGGAGTCGACGACGACGATCTCATCGGCCCAAAGCACGCTTTCCATCGCGGCCTTGATCTTTGCGGCCTCGTTGAACGTGAGGATATAGGCGGAAATTTTCTGCATGCTTGGGTCGGACCGCGAAGGCAGGCTGGAAGGATTAGCATATCCGCGCTGTTTGAGTGCGGTCAGCAAACCGCGCAAGACCAGCCGCCATTGGTATAAAATGAATTTATGTTCATAATTTCAATAGGCCGCAGTCACCGTAGTTTGGGTCGAGTGTTGCGCCGCGACCGTGACTGGGGCAAAGGAGCGGGGTCGTTGGCGCGGCTGACACAACTCCAACCGGTTCGTCGATGTTATTGGTCACCGGCGGGGCCGGGTTCATTGGATCGAATGTGGTCGCAAGCCTCAACGAGGCCGGGCGCGCCGACGTCGCCGTCAATGACATTCTCGGCAACGACGGCAAGTGGCGCAATCTCGCCGCCCGCCAAATTGCCGACTTCGTGCCGCCCGCCGACCTGTTGCGCTGGCTCGATGGCCGCAAGCTCGATGCCGTCGTGCATCTCGGCGCTATTTCGTCGACCACCGCGACCGATGGCGACGCGCTGATGGAGAACAATTTTCGGCTGTCGTTGCGGTTGCTCGACTGGTGCGCCGCAACCCGCACGCCGTTCATCTACGCGTCCTCCGCCGCGACCTATGGCGACGGTCAAAACGGCTTTTCCGACGATTGGTCGATCGCAGCGCTGAAGCGGCTCAAGCCGATGAACCTTTACGGCTGGAGCAAGCATGCCTTCGACCTCGCCGTCGTCGAACGCGCCGCGCGCAAGGAGAAAATGCCGCCGCAATGGGCGGGGCTGAAGTTCTTCAACGTGTTCGGCGCCAATGAATACCACAAGGGCGAGATGATGAGCCTTGTCGCCAAGCGGTTCGACGACGCCAAGGCCGGCAAGACGATTAGGCTATTCAAATCGCACCGCACCGGCATCGCCGACGGCGAACAAAAACGCGATTTCATCTATGTGGACGACGCCGTCGCCGTCGTCCGCTGGCTGCTCGATACGCCGTCGATATCCGGCATCTTCAACGTCGGCACCGGCAAGGCGCGCAGCTTCCGCGATCTGATCACGGCGCTGTTTGCGGCGCTCCGCCGCGAGCCGGCCATCGAATATATCGATATGCCCGAGCAGATCCGGGGCAGCTATCAATATTTCACCCAGGCCGAGACCGGAAATCTGCGGCGGGCCGGGTATAATGCCGACTTCACCGCCCTCGACGAGGCGGTGCGGCGCTACGTGACGTCCTATCTCGACAGCGCCGATCGCTATCGCTGAGCGGAGCAACCAAGCTGGAACGGGCCGCAACACGGATGTTCGATTTCGACGAGGCGCTCAAACTCGTTGCCAAGCAGACCATTCTCTGCGTCGGCGATCTCATGCTCGACGACTTCGTCTATGGCGACGTCACGCGCATTTCGCCCGAGGCGCCGACGCCGGTGCTCACGGTCAGGCACAGCAAGGTGGAGATCGGCGGCGCCGGTAACGTGGCGCGCAATATCGCGGCGCTCGGGGCGCACTGCATATTCATCGGGCTCATCGGCAACGACGAAGCGGGGCTCACGTTGACCAATGCGCTCGCCAAGTTCAGCGGCTCAATCGTCCCCGATCTCGTGGTTGACAGCGGACGACAGACCACGCGCAAGGTGCGTTTCGTTTCCGAACACCATTCGGCTCACCTGGTCCGGGCTGATTGGGAATCAACGGAGCCGGCGAGCGCGCAGAGCGAGGCATCGATCATCGCTTATGCCGAAGCGGCGCTGCCCCAGGTCGGCGCGGTGGTGATGTCCGACTACGCCAAGGGCATGCTGACGCCGCGCGTCATCCGCGCCATCATCGATGCCGCGCGTCGCCTCGGCAAGCCGGTCATTGTCGATCCGAAAGCCCACGATTACAGCCTGTACCGTGGCGCAACGCTGGTAACGCCGAACCGCAAGGAATTGGCCGCCGCGGTCCACCGTCCGGTCGCGACCGAGACCGAGATCGCCGCTGCCGCGGCCGAACTGGCGCGTATGCTCGCGGCCGAGGCTGTGCTGGTCACTCGAAGCGAGGACGGCATGACGCTCCATGTGGAAGGCCAGCAGCCGGTCCACGTCCCCGCCTATCCGGTCAAGGTCAGCGACGTCTCGGGCGCCGGAGATACGGTCGCGGCCGTGATGGCGGTGCTGCTGGCAATGCAAGCGCCCTTCGAGCCCGCCATGCGCGCCGCCAACGCCGCCGCGGCCGTCGTTGTCGGCAAGCGCGGCACGGCAACGGTCTCGCTTGGCGAATTGCGCCACCGCATCCTACCGTCGGCCTCGCTCGCGCCCGAGGACAAGATCGTGTTTGACTGGTCGCTGCTCGACCCGCGGCTCGCGGAATGGCGCCAGCACGGCTTGCGCATCGGCTTCACCAATGGCTGCTTCGATCTCCTGCATCGCGGCCATATCAGGCTCCTGGCCGAGGCGCGCGCGGCCTGTGACCGGCTGGTGGTCGGGCTCAACAGCGACGCCTCGACGGCGCGGCTGAAAGGCAACGGCCGGCCGATCAACCCCGCCGAAGGTCGAGCGGAGGTGCTGGCCGCGCTCGAAGCCGTCGATCTTGTCGTCGTGTTCGAGGAAGACACCCCGCTCGAACTGATCAAGCGCGTGCGCCCCGAGGTTCTCGTCAAAGGCGCCGACTATAAGCGCGAGGAAGTCGTTGGCCGCGAGGTGGTTGAGGCTGCGGGCGGCGACGTGATCCTGGTCGAGCTCGTGCCGGGACAATCGACGTCGAATATCGTGCGGCGTGTGGCCGGGCCAGCCGGACAAAAATCCGGCAAGCCGGCGGTATCCTGATCCGGGCCCAGTTCATGCTGGCGCAGTTCGGCGAGCGTTCCGTTTTTCCCGACCACGCGGAGAACAAGCTCAAGGAAGAGTTCTTCGGCGGCGCGGGCGACGGCTATTTCGTCGATGTTGGAGCCAACGATCCCAAGGACATTTCGCAGACGTGGCATCTCGAGCAATTGGGCTGGCGCGGCGTCCTGATCGAGCCGCAACCGGCGCTGGCCCAGAAACTGCGCGAGCAACGCCGCGCCACAGTGTTTGCGTGCGCCTGTTCGTCGCCGCAAAACGCCGGAAAGGCGCTGCCGTTCCAGGTTTCCGGTATTCACTCCTCGCTCAATCTCGATTTTTTTGTCGCCGGCATGCGCAAGGACACGATGATCGAAGTTCCGGTGCGCACGCTCGATGATATTCTCACCGAAGCGAACGCGCCGGTTCCGATCGACCTCATTTCGATCGACGTGGAAAGCCATGAAATCGAAGTTTTGAACGGAATAACGCTGAGCCGCTGGAAACCGCGGCTGATCCTGATTGAGGATTTGGCATTGAACCTGCGGATACACCGGCTGCTGCAATCGCGCGGCTACAAGTGGGTGCGCCGCACCGGGCTCAATAGCTGGTATGTGCCGCTTGACCTTGCGTTTCCCATAAGCGCGTTCGGACGCTGGCAATTCGTGCGCAAGCACTATCTCGGCGTTCCGTTCCGTCACCTGCGCGAAGCCAAACGCAAATTGCGTGAGCGGCTGTGGACCAAGCTGGGCCAGAGCCGGGCAGTGTCGCCATGACCGATCTCATCTCCGTCATCGTCGCGACCTACAACCGTCCCGATGCGCTCGATGCGGTATTGCGGTCGCTGGCGCGGCAAAGCGATCAGGATTTCGAGGTGCTGGTCGCCGATGACGGCTCGAAGCCGGATACCGCCTCCATCGTTGCCGGCTGGAAAGGCCGGCTCGGACGCCGGGTCGTCCATGTGTGGCATCCAGACGAGGGCTTCCGGCTCGCTGAAATCCGCAACCGTGCGGTCCTTATTGCGACCGGCGGCTATTGCATCTTCCTCGATGGCGACTGCCTGGCGCGCCCGAATTTCATCGCCGCGCATCGGGCGCTTGCCGAGCCTGGCTGGTTCGTCACCGGCAACCGAATTCTGATGTCCCGCGCGCTGTCGCAACGAGTCTTGAGCGAGCAGTTGCCGGCGGAGTGCTGGAATGGCTCGGCGTGGCTCGCCCGGCGGCTTGGCGGCGAGATCAATCGGCTCGGCGCGCTGTTTTCGCTGCCGCTCGGGCCGTTGCGCAAGATGCACGCGCGGGCATGGCGTGGCGCGCGCGCCTGCAATCTCGGCATCTGGCGCTCAGACCTTGATGTCGTGAATGGCTTCGATTCTGGCTTCAGCGGCTGGGGGCGCGAAGATTCCGATCTGTTCGTCCGACTGATGCGCGCGGGCGTGCGCCGCAAGGACGGCCGCATGGCCACCGGCGTGCTGCATCTATGGCATGCCGAGGCCGATCGCTCGCGCCTTGAAGAGAACGAGCGCCGGCTCAAAGCGGTCCTCGCCGGCGATCGCATCCAGGCGGCGCAAGGCCTGTCGGCGCTCCGCGACGAACGCACGACCGGCGCCATCGTGAGTTGAGCGAATGACTGCCGCCGATACCGAAGCTTTCGGGGCCTTGGCGCCAGGTTGGCTTGACCGAACGGTGATCGCTTTGACGCAGCGGCTTCCCGATAACTGGCTCGGTTTGCGGCTCGCCATACTCCTCCGCCGCGCCGTCACAATGCGGCTTGCCTATCCGGCCGGCGCGCTGGATGTCGAGCGATGGGGCCAGAGAATGCGGCTGCACCCGCGCGACAACGGTTGCGAGAAGAATCTGCTGTTCACGCCGCAGATGTACGAGCCGACCGAGTTAAAAGAACTCGGCGCCGATATTGCCTTGGCTCGGCAGCGGCAAGCACCGTTTGTGTTCGTCGATATCGGCGCCAATGTCGGGCTATTTTCGCTCTTCGTCGCAGCGCACGCCGGACGCGGCGCTCGGATTTTCGCCATCGAGCCTGAGCCGGGAAACCTGCAACGCCTTGCCTTCAACATTGGCGCCAACCCGAACGCGCCGATCAAGGTCCTGCCGATCGGCCTGAGCGACGAAGCGGGAGAGCTTGCAGTCGAATTAGACCGGCGCGACCGCGGCGGCAGCCGCACCAGAAAGGTTGCTCAAGCAGAGGCATTGCCGAACACCGCGCGTGTCAAATCGCAGACGCTTTTGCAGCTTGTGAAGTTCGAGCGGATCGAGGCCATTGATGCCCTGAAGATCGACGTCGAGGGATTTGAGGACGTGATCCTCGCGCCGTTCTTTCAGGAGGCGCCGCGGCAGATGTGGCCGCGCCTTATCATCATCGAGGATTGCCGCGATAGCTGGAAAGTCGATCTGATGTCGATCATGTTGGCCAAGGGCTATATCGTCGTCACCCGCAGCAAATTGAATTTCATCCTGCGGCATGCGCCGGCGGGCGATGCGCCGGGTGGCGCGGCGATCTTGGGCTGATCGGTTGACTACTTGCGTTCACCGCTACGCCGGCTGATCCCCCGTACCAACGCGGAAAACGCTCTGCACAGCGCCTCTCCAGCCCGCGCGAGCACGCGCTCGACAGAGTTCTCGCCCAGCCGGGTGGCGCGCCAGCGAAAGATCAGGCCATGCATCGACCAGACGACGAGATAGATGATGACGCCGGCAAAAACGACGTCGGTGAAGAAATGTCCGCCGGCGGCGATTCGCAACAGGCCAAGCGCGGCGCCAAAGCCAAGCGCGGCGCCGTAGGCCACCGCGCGCCATTGCGGCGGAGCCAGGACGGCCGGCGCAAGCGTCCAGAACGCGCCCGAAGGCTCTCCGGCGATGAACGAACAATTGTTGGGGCACGGGCCGCCGGGATTCCACCATGGAGTAAAGCGATCGCTGCCGCCAAATTCGGTGATGTCGATTGGACGCGGACGACCCCAATGGTCCTTCAACAGCGTATTGGCGATGAGGCCGGGACCAAGCGCCATCGTCAGCAGCAAGAACAGCGCGGCACGGCCGCCGATGAGCATGGGCCGGCGCGGTAGCAGCAGCTTGCCGAGTATGGCGACGCCGGAGGGCGCCACGATCAGCGTAATGAGCCAGCGCGCGGCCGTGCGTGCGTGTTGCTCCCACGGCTGGCCGCTCACCCTGAACAGCTTCGTATCCGGCTCGAAAAATAGTCTGGAGATGTCGATGTCGAACTGCGCATGGACGCCGAATACGACACCCACCACGACGGCAATGGTGAGCGCGATGCCGAGGGCGGTGCGATTCATGCAGAACGTCCAACTCGCTGGTAAAGTGCGGCGGTATCGCCGTGATAGGTGGGGCGCCCGATGTTACAATTGCCGGCAAGCCGGGCAACTAGGCGGCATGGTTATGTCAGGTAAATGTGTGCACAATCAACCGCCCTTGCGACGCGCGTTAGTGTGCGGCACGAGGTTGTATCAAACTCACAGTTGTTGCCGCTGATGACCTTAATGACAGGCCTCCGCGCCAGAGCGCTCGATCGGCAAAAATTGGAACAGCTTGCCGATTTGCTCGCTGTCGGTGTTGCAGCGTCGCTGCCGTGGTCGACATCGGCCACGGGGATTCTCATCGTGCTTTGGCTCTTGGCCTTGTTGCCCACATTGGATGTCGCCGCACTTCGGCGCGAACTTGAAAGCGCTGCGGGCGGCCTGCCGGTCCTATTATGGGCGCTTGCGGCGATCGGTATGCTCTGGACCGATGTCGCATGGAGCGATCGTTTGGGCGGTCTCGGCGGCTTCAACAAGCTGCTGGTGATCCCTCTGCTCTTGATGCAGTTCCGGCGTTCCGTGCGAGGCATTTGGGTTTTCTACGGGTTTTTTGCCGCAGTGTTCGTCCTGCTGCTGCTGTCGTGGGCCTTGGTGCTCATTCCCGGCTTGCCTTGGCAGGGCAAGGGGGCGGGCATTCCGGTCAAGGATTACATCCTTCAGAGCACGGAGTTCACGATCTGCGCGTTTGTGCTTTTGGGACTGGCATTCGAGCACGGCCAAGTAGGCCGGTGGCGCTCGGTTGCTGGGCTTGTTGCATTTGCCGGTCTGTTTCTCGCCAACATATTTTTTGTCATCACCGGGCGCACTATCCTCCTTGTCATTCCGGTGCTGGCGTTTTTGCTTGGATGGCGGCGTTTCGGCTGGAAAGGAATATTGGGAGCTGGTGCGCTGGGCTGTATTGTCGGCGCAACAGTGTGGCTGACGTCGCCCTATCTGCGCGAACGGATGGACGTTTCCGTCAACGAATTGCAGGCCTATGAGGCGAGCGATGCCTACAACTCGACGGGACTGCATCTCGAGTTTCTGAAAAAGTCCCTCTCGTTCGTCGAGACGGCGCCATTGATCGGCCACGGCACCGGTTCGATCCCGGAGCAGTTCCGCAATGCGGCGAACGGGCAGGCGGGTTCTTCATCGGTGGCCTCGGTCAACCCGCACAATCAGATTTTTGCCGTCGCGATCCAGCTCGGTTCGATAGGCGCGGCCGTGCTGGTGGCGATGTGGATCGCGCATTACATGCTGTTTCGCGGCGGCGGGCTCACCGCCTGGATCGGCGTGGTCATCGTCGTGCAGAACGTGGTCGGTTCGCTTTTCAACTCGCACCTGTTCGATTTCACGCAAGGCTGGCTCTACATGTTCGGCGTGGGCGTTGCCGGCGGCATGGCGCTGCGCGAGCGCGATGCAAGACTTGCCGCGCAGTCTATGGCGAAGCCATGAAGCCTATTCAATTGCCGCCAAATCCTCGCGTGCTGGTGGTGGCATTGCGCCGGCTCGGCGACGTGCTGCTGACGACGCCGCTCATCCGCAGCGTCAAGCGGGCGTTCCCCGGCGCTTCCATCGAGGCGCTGGTATTTTCCGGAACCGAGGGAATTTTATCGGGCAATCCCGATCTCTCAGGTGTTATCGCCATACCGCAGCGTCCGAGCGGCCGCGAAAATCTCCGGCTGATACGCCGGCTCGCACGGCGCTACGACCTCGCGCTCTCCACCCAAACAGGCGACCGGCCGACCACCCTGGCATGGATTGCCGGGCGGCAAAGCGCTGGTCCGCTCGAACCGGATGGCGTTGCCGCGACCGTGAAGCGCCTGGCGTTGAGCCGCTCGTATGTCAGCGACCGGGAGCAACACCGCGTTCGCGATCTGCTTCGCCTCGCCGAACTCGTCGGCATTCCCGCAGTCTCCGAGATCGTCTGTCCGCATGGCGAGGTGCGGCGAGATCTGATCCCGGCCCAGCCCTATGCCGTCGTGCATGCCGCGCCGATGTTCACGTATAAGCGCTGGACCGCCGACGGCTGGCGCACACTGGTCGCGGCGCTACGTCAGCGCGGTCTTGGCACCGTAGCCAGCGGAGCCAAAAGTGACGGCAGCTACCTCGACGAGATTTGGCGCGGCTGCGACGTCGCGCGTCTCGACGGCAAGCTCGAATGGCCCGAGATTGCCGCCGTGATTGGCGGCGCGCGCGTTTACATCGGGCCGGACACGGCCATTACCCATCTCGCCGCCGCAACCGGTACGCCGACCGTGGCGCTCTATGGACCGACTGACCCGCGCATCTGGGGGCCATGGCCGGTTGGCGGTCTCGACCGGCCATGGGTCGCCGCCGGCACGATTCAACAACGCGGCAATGTCTGGCTGGTGCAAAATCCCTTGCCCTGTCTGCCCTGTCAGCTCGAGGGCTGCGAGCGCCGGCTCGACAGCTTCAGCCTTTGTCTCGACGAGCTCACTGGCGCGCAGGTAATATCGGCAGTGGATCAAGCACTTGCGATCCGCCGGGCGGCCTGAACCGATCGCGCCGGGGGTGGCGCCGCAGCCGAAAGACCGGTAAGGAAATGCCGGAAGCACCCGGCTGCACGGATTGATCATGCTCGGCCTGAATATGAGCCCGCGCAGAACGCTCGTCATCGCCCACGATCTGCTCATGACGGCGGCGGCGATTGTCGCGAGCTTCTACATCAGATTCGAAGCGGTGGGTCTAACGGAGCGGCGCGCCCCACTGCTGCTGTTCCTGCCCGGTTTCGTCGCCTACGCCGGGATCATTTATTATCTGTTCCATCTCTACGAAGCGAAGTGGCGGTTTGCCTCGCTTCCGGATCTGATGAACATCCTGCGCGCGTCGACGGTACTCGCGATATCGCTGCTGGTGGTCGATTATGTTCTCGTTGCACCCAACGTGCTCGGCCAATTCTTTTTCGGCAAGATCACGATCGCGCTGTATTGGATCCTTCAGAATGTCTTCCTCGGCGGACCGCGGATCACGTACCGATATTTCCGCTATACGCGCACGCGGCATCACGCGCTGGCGGAAGCCGCGAATCCAACTCTGGTGCTCGGCCGCGCGGCGGATGCCGAAGTCCTGCTGCGCGCCATCGAGAGCGGCGCGGTCAGGAAGACCTGGCCGGTCGGCGTGCTGTCGCAATCCGCCGCCGATCAAGGGCAATCAATACGCGGCATCCCGGTGCTGGGCGGCTTTGGCGATCTCGATCGTGCGGTCGGCGATCTCGCTGAGCAGGGCACCGTCGTCTCACGCGTGATCTTCACGCCATCGGCTCTCGAGCCTGACGCCAAACCCGAAGCGACCCTGATGCACGCGCGCCGTCTCGGCCTGACGGTCAGCCGTCTGCCATCGCTCGATGACGGTGGCGAGATGCCGCGTTTGGCGCCGGTTAATGTCGAAGACTTGCTGCTGCGGCCGAGCGTCAAGATCGACTACGATCGGCTGGAGGCGTTTCTCAACGGCAAGTCGGTCGTGGTGACCGGAGGCGGCGGCTCGATCGGCGCGGAAATCTGTGACCGCGTGATCACGTTCGGCGCGGTCCGGCTGCTCATCATCGAGAATTCTGAGCCGGCGCTGCACGCGGTGCTGGAAGTGCTTGCCACCAAGCAGTCTAAACCTCTGATCGAGGGCCGCATCGCCGATGTTCGCGATCGCAAGCGGCTGTTTCGGCTGATGGCCGACTTCAAGCCCGACATCGTCTTTCATGCCGCGGCGCTCAAGCATGTGCCGTTGCTCGAGCAGAATTGGGAGGAAGGCGTCAAGACCAATGTCTTCGGCTCGGTCAATGTTGCCGATGCGGCCGCGGCCGCGGGCGCTTCGGCGATGGTCATGATCTCAACCGACAAGGCGATCGAGCCGGTGTCGGTGCTCGGTGCCACCAAGCGCTTTGCCGAGATGTATTGCCAGGCGCTCGACGCCGATTTTTCGCACCGTGCCGAGACCGAGCGGCGGCCGATGCGCCTCATCGCGGTGCGGTTCGGCAACGTTCTCGCCTCCAATGGCTCGGTGGTGCCGAAGTTCAAGGCGCAGATCGATGCCGGCGGTCCGGTCACGGTCACGCATCCCGATATGGTGCGTTATTTCATGACCATTCGCGAAGCGTGCGATCTTGTGGTCACGGCGTCGAGTCACGCGCTCGGACCCGATCGTTCCGACGTTTCGGTTTATGTGCTCAACATGGGACAGCCGGTCAAAATCGTCGATCTCGCCGAGCGTATGATCCGTCTCGCCGGCCTCGAGCCCGGCCGCGATGTTGACATCGTGTTCACCGGCATACGGCCCGGCGAGCGCATGCACGAGATCCTGTTCGCGCGTGAGGAGCCGATGGTGGAAATCGGATTTGCCGGTATCGTCGCGGCGCGGCCGGTCCAGCCGTCGCTCGAATCGATGCGTGGCTGGCTTGCCATGCTCGAACAGGGATTGGGGCGCGAGGAACGCGAAGCGATCTACCGCGTGCTGCGCGACGCCGTGCCGGACTTCCGCGGCGCCGCCGCCTGAGCCATTGCGGTCAGGCCGCTACGCGTATCGTGGAGCGGCTGCCAGCCGGCGGCGATGAGTTTGCCGGCGTCGACCCGCAAATTGCCGCCGATACGAGCCCAAACGTCGCCGCGCCGCATCATGCGCAACGGCCATTCGAGATAGTTCGTCGACATCGACATAATAAACGGGCGGCGGCCCTGCGCCTGCCGCATCGTTGCAATCACGTCGGCGAGCCGCAGCGGCATCCCGGGATCGGCGACCACGTAGGTTTGCCCGATTGTGCTTGGCGCCGACAGCACGAATGCCAATGCCGAGATGAAATTGTCGATACTGAGCATCGAACGGCGATTGACAAAACCCTTGACCGGAAGCGGCAGAGGCGAGGCGGCCGCGCGGACGAGCAGCGCGAAGTTTGCCTTGGCGCCCGGACCATAGACCATAACCGGCCGCAGAACCGTGAACGGTACGCCGGACGAACGTACAGCCTCCTCGGCGGCAAGTTTCGATCGGCCGTAGGCATCGGTCGGCGCCGGCGGACCGCGCTCGGTGAGCGCATGATCGGCAGCAGGCCCATTCTGCGCCCGGATTGACGAAACGAACACCAAGCGGCTGGTGCCGGCCTGCGCCGCGGCTATGGCGAGCTGCGCGGTCGCATGCCGATTGACGAGATCATAGGCCGCGGAATCAACACCGCGCCCGGTATGGGCGATGCCGGCAAGATGGACGACCTGGTCCATGCCAGTGAGCAGAGCCCGCCAGTCGACCGGCTGCGCCAGATCGCCGTGCTGCACCACTTCAATGCCGTCGGGGAAGCCGGTCTGCGGTAGCCGCCGGACCGCGGCGCGTACCGTATGGCCGTCTTTTGCCAATGCCGCAACTACGGCTTGGCCGATAAAACCGGACGCGCCGGTGACCAGGACGCGGCTCATGTCCGGCTCCGCTGGAACGCGACCAGCAGCCAGGCCACCAGGATCGCCCCGCCGCTGAGCGCGGCGATGTCGCTTTGCCCGCTCGGGGCGACCACGGTGATGAGCGCGAGCGCGCCAAGGCCGACATTCACGACAAACACGCGCGTAACCACGCTCATGGTCGTGAAGCCATTGTCAGTTGCGCGCTGATAGAAATGGCTTCGATGCGCCTGCAAGATCGGCTCGCGGCGCAGCATGCGGCGGATCAGCGTGATTGTTGCGTCGGCAAGATAGTAGAGCGGCATGACCAGCGCCGCGACCAGGTGATTGGCGCCGGCGACCAGCAGCAGCAGCACACCGAGGATTAGGCCAATCGGAAGACTGCCGACGTCGCCGAGAAAAACGCGTGCGATCGGCCGATTGAAATAGGCGAATCCGATCATGGCGCCGCCGAGCGCAAGCGCCAGTATGGTGCCGTAAGGCGGAAGTGCGCCCGCGAGCCCAAGCACGGCCAGTGTAACCGTTAGCGGTATGACTTCCACGACGGTCATCCAATCGATGCCGTCCATGAAGTTGACCAGATTGACGAACCACAGGCCGCCGATCAGCAACAGACCTCGTTCGATCCACCACGGCAGCAAGGGAACGACACGCAGCCGATCGGGCAATGCGTAGATCACTGCTGCCACCACGATCGCTTGCAGCAGCAAACGCGGGCCGACGGGTAGCGGCCTGATGTCGTCGATCGCGCCGAGGCATGCCATCACCACTGTCGCGACGGCTATGATCGGGAGCGGCGAGCCCGGCGAAGCGCCCAGCGAGAAAAGTCCAAGCGCGACGGCAACCGCGGCCAGTGTCGCGGCGATGACTGCGATTCCGCCACCCTGCGGAGTAGGCGTCCGGTGCGATGAACGCGCGTTCGGTTTGGCAAGCGCGTAGCGCTTGAGCCACGGATACAGCGCGACAATCATTATGGCGCTCAGCAGCGCCGCAACGGCGACGGTTACTGCGCCGCCTAAAGCCCACTGAGTGTCTATCCCATCGCTCATCGAGCGAGCCCGTCGCCGGCCATCGCGTGCACCTAGTAAAGTGGTCCAGTATCGCCGATGGCCCCCGGCCTCAGCATGCCCATCGACAGATCGAGCGGCGTGTAGGTCTGGGCGCCGCAAGCGTCGGTCTGAACCGCGTACCGCGCGTCAACGACTTCGCTCTGTCTGAAGAACACCGCGTAGGTACGCCGGCGACCGAGATCTTGGAAGTGAACGCACGCCAACCAGCTCCATCCTATATTGGCTTGCACCCAGCGCGGCTGCGATATTTCGGCACCCTCGTAAGGCGACAAATTTGTGAACTTGCTCGTCAGATACTTGGCGACGAGCTTGCTGTAAGCCGGATCCACGCCCATTGTCGGCATGCTGTCTTGCGGCTGCGCGAGGTTGCTGCATCCTGGGGCGATCATGAGCGCAGCCAGCAGCAGCGCGCGCCAGGATTGCGGATATTGACGGCCGATTAGGAAATCCTTCACACCGGGACCATAAAAACTTTTGCTGCTGACATATGCCTGTCCGAACAATGGGCCGGCGGCAGTGCGATGCGGGCATGAACACCACAGTCCCGCCACGAAATCGGCTCATCTCCCACGGATCGGGGCACGACCCAGCGGGTGGCATGATATTCAAGCGGCTGACCTTGGCGCTGATGGCGCTCCTTCTCGGCTTGATTCTCGGATCGTGCTCGCAGTTTTCCGGAACGGTCGCGGATCATTGGCCGCACTGGGCTGGCGGTGAGCCAACCGGCACTCCGCCGCGGCCGGGCGCTCCGGGCTATCAGGAATTCATCGCCCACAGGCAGGCCGGCGCGGACGCTGCACAGCCGGCGGCTGCGAATACCCAAACAAGTGGGCAGCCGGCTCCAACTCCCGCCCCGGCCAATCCTCCGTCCGATGACACGGCGGTCGCTCGCGGCGGCTTGTACTAACGGCAGCACATTCCGCACTGTCATCAGCTCCCGCCTCACCCATCAAGCCGCTTAAGCCACACCGGCGCGCAAGAGATCGTGGAAATGCACGACGCCGACCGGCAGGCCCTGCTCGACGACAAACAGCGCCGTGACCTTCGATGAATTGAGCAGCTGTAGTGCCTCGCTTGCCAACTGGTCCGGCCGAACGATTTTCGGCGACTTCGTCATGACTTCATCGACGGATGCTTGGAGCAGGTCCACGCGCATGTGACGCCGCAAATCGCCATCGGTGATGACGCCGGCGAGCTTGCCGTTGCCCTCGATGACGGCAACGCAGCCAAAGCCCTTGGCGGACATTTCGACGATGGCTTCCGACATCGGCGAGCCACGTTTGATCTGCGGTACGGCCGAGCCAGCGTGCATAACGTCGCGAACGAATTTCAGCGCGGCGCCAAGCTGGCCGCGCGGATGGAATACGCCAAAGTCGACGGCGGTGAATCCTTTGCTCTCAAGCAGCGCGATCGCGAGGGCATCGCCGAGCGCAAGCTGCATGAGCGAAGACGTGGTCGGCGCGAGATTGTGCGGGCACGCTTCGCGGGACTCCGGTAGCGCCAAGATCACGTCGGCTGCCTTGCCGAGCGTGCTGTCGGCGCTGACCGTGACGGCGATAAGGGTAATGCGGAAGCGACGGGAATAATTGATGAGGTCCTTGAGTTCCTCGGTCTCGCCCGACCACGACAGCACCAGCATCACATCGTCCGAGGTGATCATGCCGAGATCGCCGTGGCTCGCATCGGCGGCGTGGACGAAGAATGCCGGCGTTCCGGTCGACGCAAACGTCGCGGCGATCTTGCGGCCGACATGGCCGGACTTACCCATGCCGGTGACGATGACCCGGCCGCGCGCATTGCGGATTGCCTCGACGGCGGCAACGAAAGCCGTGCCCAGTCCATCGCACATTGCCGCGGCAAGCGCGGCGACGCCGTCACCCTCGGTCCCGAGCGTACGCAGCGCCGAGGCGACATGCGGATTCGTGACCGGCTTCATCGTCCTTGCCTCGGGGGTACTCATCTTCGCGCGCTTCTGCACTCAACTACTCCCGGTACGCGACCGTCGCGAACGGACGATGATAACAGTAATTCCGCTCGAATTCCGCTTACTTGGCCCATGCCGCAAAGGCGTCGGCAAAGGCGCGATCGCCGGGCGGACCCTTTTCGACCGCCATGATGGCGCGACCGCCGTTGGTATAGACGATGGGAACGTCAAACCACTCCTGATCCTTGAGCAGTTGCACATTGCGCTGGCGGTCTGCATCGACCGCGGAGAGACCGATCAGGAAGAATCCGTTGGTGACTTTCACCGCCAGCCCGGCCAGCGGCGTACCGCGCGCCTGTTCAGCTTGCTTCATCAGGACACCGGGCACGTTGGAGATGCCGCCGCCGGGAAAGTCGGCCGGCAGATTGAACATGATCTCGATGGTGTGGCTTGCCGGCAGTGCCTTGTCGGTATTACGCCGCAGCGACCACGTCACGGTCATGCGCCGATCCGGAATCTCAATGTCCGCCCGCACTGCAAGTTCCGGCGCCAAGCCGGGGCCAGGAGAGACCGTTTCGGTGCGCCAGATGGCGGATCCGACGAAGCGTCTGCCCTGCGGGTCGTTCGGGTCCTCCTCATAGAGCACGACACGCTGCGCCACCGCGGGCGCAGCCTGATTACCCGCCGTCGGTGCACCGGGCGCCTGTCCCTGCGCTTGCTCCTGGGGAACCCGGCCGGAAAATTTCGGTGGCGGCGCTGGTGCTTGCGTAATCTGCGTCGGGGTGTGCGATCCAAATTGCGTAACGAATTGTGAAATATTGTGCCATTGCCAGGAGAAAATCGCCGTGAGAGTGCCAATCGCGCAGCCGATTAGGGCGAGCTTGATAATGCCGACATACGAGCGCGGCGGACGCGCGCGTTCGTACTCGCCTTCTCCCGTCGGCGAGCGTGGCGAATGCGCTCGCTTGGATTGCGACGGAAACAGCGGCGGCTCGTCGTCTTCCAACTGATAGGACGGCTCGAGGCTTTCCGGCTGCGGCGTGTCGTAGTCGCGCAACTCGTCGCCGTCGAACTGCGGTTCAAAGCGGTCGCGGAAGGAACCCGGCGGCGTCAAATCATCGGCTTGCGGAGTTCGTCGCGGCAATGGTTCGTAGGTATCACGCGTGTCGCGCGCGGACTGCGCGGCCTTGGCCGAGGCTGAGCCGAGATCATCCACCTCGCTGACGACATCGCGGAAACCTTTGAGTCCATCCTGCGACAGCGAGGACGTTCGCGCGCTCAATAGCCGGTTGCGCGCTGTCGCCGCAGCGGTCCGCTGCGGCGGCGGCTCGACCGGCGGCCGGTCGTCGCTGGCCGGTGCCTGCAACGGCGGCTCGTCCGAAGGCATCTCGCTCTGCGCGGCTTGCGTGATGTCGCTGGCCGGGGGAGACGGGAAGCGCTCGCGCTGTGGCGGGGGCGCCTGCGGCGGCGGCGGAGGAGATTGTGGCGCCGGTGCGGGCGGCGCGGCACGAACTGTCGGCTTGAGCGGGCGCGGCTCGAATCGGGTTTCGGTTCGCGCCTCAAGGCGGGCCTTGCGCGCGACATCGGCCTCCACCTTGCGGATCGCTTCTTCGAGCGACAGACGCTCCCTGGTGATCTCCGATTCAGAGAGCGGCGGTTCGACGGCGCGCAACTGCGTGACCAGCGCAGAGCGCGCCCGCTCGTAAAGCGCCCGGCGGCTTTCGCCGGTGCTTTTGCCAAGCCCTTCGACGGCACGGGCAATGAGCGGTTGATAGTCGGTCATGGTATGAGTTTACGCTCGGCTGCGTTCATTTTCATCGGTCACGTTTCGAACGGATTTTGCATCAAGATTGTGTCTTCACGTTCCGGGCTGGTCGACAGCAATACGGCGGAACAACCGACCAGTTCCTCGATCCTGCGGACATATTTGATGGCCTGGGCCGGCAATTCCGCCCACGAACGCGCGCGCGCGGTTTTCTCTTTCCAGCCGGCGATGGTCTCGTATATCGGCTCGACACGCGCCTGGGCGTGTTCGCTCGCCGGGAGATAGTCGATCTCCTTGCCGTCGAGCCGATAGCCAATGCAGACTTTGATTTCGTCGAAGCCGTCGAGAATGTCCAGCTTGGTCAGGGCAAGGCCCTGAATGCCGCTCGTGCGCACGGTCTGGCGCACCAGCACGGCGTCAAACCAGCCGCAGCGCCGCGGCCGGCCGGTGACGACGCCAAATTCCTTGCCGCGCTCGCCGAGCGTCTTGCCGATCTCGTTGATCTGCTCGGTTGGAAATGGGCCGGCGCCGACCCGCGTGGTGTAAGCCTTGCAGATACCGAGCACGTAGCCGATCGCATTGGGTCCGAGACCGGAACCGATCGCGGCCTGCGCTGCGACCGTGTTCGACGACGTGACGAAAGGATAGGTGCCATGGTCGATGTCGAGCAGCGCGCCTTGCGCGCCCTCGAAGAGAATGCGTTTGCCCTCGCGCCGCCGCTCGTCGAGCAGCGACCACACCGAATCCATGTACGGCAACACCTTGGGCGCCACCGCGGCTAATTCGTCATAGAGCGTGCGCGGCTCGATCTCGTTCATGCCAAGCCCGCGCCGCAGCGCATTGTGGTGCGCGAGCAGCCGCTCGAGCTTGCCGTTGAGCATCTGCAAGTCGGCGAGATCCATGAGCCGGATGGCGCGCCGGCCGACCTTGTCTTCGTAGGCCGGACCGATGCCGCGGCCGGTGGTGCCGATGGCGGCCTTGCCGGAGGCGCGCTCGCGCGCGACGTCGAGCTCCTGATGCAGCGGCAGGATCAGAGGCGTGTTTTCGGCGATGCGCAGCGTCTCAGGCGTAACGGTGACGCCCTGCTTCTTGAGCGTGGCAATCTCGTTCAAGAGCGCGTGCGGGTCGAGCACGACACCATTGCCGATGACCGACAGCTTGCCGGGGCGCACGACCCCGGACGGCAGCAGCGAGAGCTTGTAAGTCGTGCCGTTGATGACCAGCGTATGGCCGGCGTTATGGCCGCCCTGGAAGCGGACCACGATGTCGGCCTGCTCCGACAGCCAATCGACGATCTTACCCTTACCCTCGTCCCCCCACTGGGAGCCGACCACGACAACATTCGCCATGAGGACCTGTAGAGGCCGATGGAAGCGCAGATGAATCGGATACCGGCGGCAGCCGACTGTCCCGGATAATGGATGATGCCGCTCGAAGCAAGGAAAGCGGCTGCCGCCCGCTGGCGTTATTTCAGTCAAGTGGTTGGTTTTACGCCAAATTTGCCGTTAGCCTTGACCGTGAGAATGGACTTTTCCGGTATGCTTCGGGCGACAATGCGGCACTTGCGCCGGCCGATTGTCGCAACTGCGGACCCCAAGGCGGTCATGCGGCCTCGGGACTGGTGGCTCGGCGCGCTCCGCGATAGCTCCTTTGCCGAGCAATCAGTTCGAGCCGACAAGGGAAATGCCATTCATGCCGGGAGTGCCTGCCGCCAGCTCCACCCGTAGCGGCGGCTGGCTGTTCGACCAGCCGGTAGTGGGCTCCTTTGAATAAGGCATCTATCTTCCGGGGGAAGCTAGTTTGCGGCGCCCAGCGCGCCGACGGTCGTGTTCGCAAAATTTTTGGCCAGCATCCCGACCAATTGAAGTTCCGTTCTCGATTTGGGTTCGTATCCAGACACCGAGCTTAAGAATCCACTGAAACTCCTCAGCGTCATAATGCCATCGGTAATTGTTGCAGATGGAATGAGCGGCAAGATAGTTGTCCACTGAGTGTTTGCCGCCGGTGCTGCGCGCCAATATATGGTCCGCTTGCCAATCGTTGGCGTTGATGGTTCCACCACAGATGTGGCAACGACCGCCTGTTTTGCCCAGCACCTCGCCCCGCTCTACTCTTGTGAGCATCGCTTGCAGAACACGTTCTTTACGGCCCGAAATAACTCGGCCTCTGCGTTGCGCGTGAAGCTCGCGCAATACAACGGCGAAGGCGCTAGAGCGGGATGAGTTTAGCCTGAATCGATTTGGGATTCCCAAATTGATCTGGTTCTGATTCAACATGCTGGCTGGGAACGGAGGCCAGCATGGATGGGCAAACCGTATTCTGTCGATCTTCGCGAACGGGTGGTTGCGGCGGTTGAGACTGGCGGCATGTCCTGCCACCGGGCGGCGGCGCAATTTGGGGTGGGCGTCAGCACGGCTATCAATTGGGTGCGGCGCTGGCGTGAGACCGGGAGCGTTGCGCCGGGCAAGATGGGCGGTCACAAGCCGAAGTTAATTTCGGGCGAGCACCGTGCTTGGTTGCTGAAGCGGACGAAGGAGAAAGACTTCACCTTGCGTGGGCTTGTGGCCGAACTTGCCGAGCGCGGTCTCAAGGTTGATTACCGCACGGTCTGGAGCTTCGTCCATGCCGAGAAGCTGAGCTTTAAAAAAAACCGTGGTGGCTGGCGAGCGCGATCGTCCCGACATCGCGCACCGGCGGGCTCAGTGGACGAAGTATCAAGGTCGCATCGCGCCTGAGCGCCTGGTGTTCATCGACGAGACCTGGACCAAGACCAACATGGCGCCGCTGCGGGGATGGGCGCCGCGCGGCATCAGGCTCATCGCCAAAGTTCCGTACGGCCGCTGGAAGACCACGACCTTCCTGGCCGCGTTGCGCCACGACCGGATCGACGCGCCATGGCTTCTCCACGGCCCCATCGACGGCGAGAGCTTCAGAACTTACGTCGAGAAGGTCCTCGTCCCAACGCTTCGCCCCGGCGACATCGTCATCATGGACAATCTCGGCAGTCACAAGAGCAATGCCGTGCGTCGGCTCATCCGCTCTGCCGGCGCCAAGCTCATCTTCCTGCCGAAGTATTCGCCCGATCTCAACCCAATCGAACAGGTCTTCGCCAAGCTCAAGCATGCGTTGCGCAAAGCCGCAGCCCGCACTGTCGAAACCGTCTGTGCGGCAATCGGCCAGCTTCTCGGAACCTTCAATTCCCAAGAATGCGCCAACTACTTCAAAAATGCGGGGTATGCCTCAACTTAAAGACATCACGCTCTAACATCCGAGAAAACTTGATCTGCCGGCATATGGCAATCTCCCGTGGAGGCGCTGTCGAAGAATACCAGACGGATCGCTATGCCGAGCCCCGCAAATCTCTCACCATGCGGTTTCCCACGCTTCCAGTACGTCAACAATATCACCAATTTCCCAAAGCTTCTTGGTCACATTGGCAGCAAAAGTAGGGTGGGCTGAGCGCAGCGAAGCCCACGCGAAAGATAGTACCGAGGATCAACACGTGGGCACGGCGCTTCGCGCCTTTGCCCACCCTACGACGCCCGTGCGACGATCTCGATCGAGGCGGGCAGATCGGAAACGCCGTTCTCCTCAAGCAGATCGAGGATCATGCCGGGTAACTTTGCCCGCAGTGCCTCGATCGTCTCCGCCTCGGTAACAAGCCCTCTGAGATCATTCGTCATTGCCACCCAGACCGCCGCTTCGGGGTCCCAATCTGCGTGGATAACAATGGGGCGAGCCATGGGCTGATCCTCCAAGAACGGCTTTAGGCATAATAGCCTATTCCCATAGTGCCTGCACTCCGGACTTTAGAACCGCAGCGGCTTGGCCTGCTGCACCTGCGGCAAAGCGCGCACCTTGGCGAGGACATCGGGTGGCAATTCGCCGTCGATCTCGATCAACGCGACGGCGTTGCTGCCCGGCGCCTCGCGGCCGACGTGGAATGTGGCGATGTTGATGCCGGCTTCACCCAGGGTCGAGGAGAATTTGCCGATAAAGCCCGGCTTGTCGAGATTGGTGATGTAGATCATTGACGGGCCGAACTCTGCATCCATGCGAATGCCCTTGATGTTGACGATGCGCGGACGGCCATCCGCGAACACCGTGCCGGACACGTGACGCGACTGGCGGTCTGTCGTTACCGTCACCGTGATGAGGCTCTCGTAATCGCCCTCGGCTTCGCGCCGCGTCTCTTCGACGACGATGCCGCGATCCTTGGCGATGATCGGCGCGGAGACGACGTTGACCTCCTGCAACATCGGGCGCAGCAGTCCCGCGAGCGCGGCCGAGGTGAGCGCTTTGGTGTTCATCTGCGCGACGGCGCCTTCGTACGATATCTGCACCCGCGTGATGCCGGTCTCGGTGAGCTGGCCGGCAAACGAGCCGAGCTTTTCCGCCAGCGCCACGAACGGTTTTAACTTCGGCGCTTCCTCGGCGCTGATCGAAGGAAAGTTGACGGCGTTTGAAATCGCGCCGCGCAGCAGGTAATCCGCCATCTGCTCGGCGACTTGCAGCGCCACGTTCTCCTGTGCCTCCATGGTCGAGGCGCCGAGGTGCGGCGTGCACACGACGTTGGGCAGTCCAAACAGCGGGCTATGCGTCGCCGGTTCCTCGCGGAAAACATCGAGCGCGGCACCGGCGACATGGCCGGACTTGAGCGCCTCGCACAAGGCCGCCTCGTCGACGAGCTCGCCGCGTGCGCAATTGATCAGCCGCACGCCCTTCTTCGTCAGCGCCAGCGTCTCGGCGTTGATGATGTTGCGGGTCTTGTCGGTCAGCGGCGTGTGCAGCGTGATGACATCGGCGCGGCGCCACAATTCGTCGAGCTCGACCTTTTCGACGCCGAGTTGCAGGGCGCGCTCCGCAGACAGATACGGATCGTAGGCGATCACCTTCATCTTCAGCCCGATGGCGCGGTCGGCGACGATGGAGCCGACATTGCCGCAGCCGATGATGCCGAGCGTCTTGCTGAAAATCTCCACGCCGAGAAACTTGTTCTTCTCCCATTTGCCGGCGCGCGTCGAGGCGTCGGCCTCGGGGATCTGCCGCGCCAGTGCAAGCATGAGCGTGATCGCGTGTTCGGCGGTCGTGATCGAATTGCCGAACGGCGTGTTCATCACGATGATGCCGCGCGCGGTCGCCGCCGCAATGTCGACATTGTCGACGCCGATACCGGCGCGGCCGATCACTTTGAGGCTCTTGGCCTTCTCCAGAATCTTGGACGTAACTTTGGTGGCGGACCGGATCGCCAACCCATCGAAGCCATTGATCGTTTCGGCGAGCTTGTCTTTGTCCTTGCCGAGATTGGGCTGGAAATCGACCTCTATGCCGCGATCCTTGAAGATCGCAACGGCGGCCGGCGACAGCGCGTCGGAAATGAGGACTTTTGGGGCCATGGCGCTGCTCACGCTGCCTTCGCCAAGGCGTCCTTGGCCTTGGCGTAGGCCCAATCGAGCCAAAGCGTCAGCGCTTCGACGTCGGAGCGCTCGACGGTAGAGCCGCACCAAATGCGCAAGCCCGAGGGCGCATCGCGATAGGCGTCGATGTCGTAGGCGATGCCTTCTTTGTCGAGCGCGGCGGCGATGCCTTTGACGAACGCGGCCTGCGCGTCGGCCGCAAGCCGGGTTACGGCCGGATCGACAACTTTCAGGCAGACCGATGTGTTCGAGCGCAGCGCCGGCTCACGGGCCAGGAACTCGATCCATCCGGTGCGCGCCGCCCAATCGGCGATGACTCTGGCATTGCCGTCGGCACGGGCCTGAAGCGCCGGCAATCCGCCAACCGACTTCGCCCATTCAAGCGCGTCGAGATAGTCCTCGACGCACAGCATGGACGGTGTGTTGATGGTCTCGCCTTGAAAAATGGCTTCGTTGAGCTTGCCGCCCTTGGTCATGCGGAAGATTTTTGGCAGCGGCCATGGCGGCGCGTAGCTTTCGAGCCGCGCGACCGCGCGCGGCGACAGGATGAGCATGCCATGTGCAGCCTCGCCGCCCAGCGCCTTCTGCCAGGAGAAGGTGACGACATCGAGTTTCGGCCAATCGAGCGGCTGCGAGAAAGCGGCCGAGGTCGCGTCGCAGATCGTCAGCCCGGCTCTGTCGGCCTTGATCCAATCGGCGTTTGGCACGCGCACGCCGGATGTCGTGCCATTCCAGGTGAAGACGATGTCGCTTGCCGGATCGACAGCGGAAAGATCGGGCAATTCGCCATACGGCGCGCGCAACACCTTCACGTCCTTGAGCTTCAGTTCCTTGGCGACGTCGCTCACCCAGCCTTCGCCGAACGATTCCCACGTCAGCATCGTGACCGGACGCTGGCCTAGAAGCGACCACAACGCCATCTCGACCGCGCCGGTATCGGAGGCGGGCACGATGCCGATGCGATAGTCCGCGGGCACCCGCAACACTTCGCGAGTCAAATCAATGGCGCGCTTGAGCTTCGCCTTGCCCGGTTTCGAGCGGTGCGAGCGTCCCAGCAGGGCGCCGGAGAGGGCTTGCGGGTTCCAGCCGGGGCGCTTGGCGCAAGGGCCGGACGAAAAATGCGGCACACGTGGCCGCACGGAGGGCGTCGCAATCGTCATGATCTATCCTTCCAGATAGTCGCCCCTCGTTGGGGAGGGGTGTCCCGGCGCTGGAGTTAAGGAATGGCGGCCGCGGCGTCAAGCGGTAGTTACGATGTCTGCGTTGGCGGCAACGGCACAGATGGCTTCAGGTTTTTTTGGGTAGTAGCAGTCTGCCGTGCGTCCCATTCTCATTTTTCGGGACCGCCGGAAAGAATTCGGATTGGCTATACGGCTTTACGGTCGGCGCTGGCGCCGATATTGCGCTTACGCGCAATGTCTTCCTGCGTGCCGAGTATGAGTAGGTCCAGTTCGCACCAGTTGCGGGCGTAGTGATCGACATCAACACGGCCCGTGCTGGCGCCGGTATAAAATTCTAAGCCGTTCTCCGCTGATGGCGCGGTTTCTCGCGACGCGGCCTGCTCGCGTAGCGGCAATTTGCCTAGAACTTGAGGCCGGCGCCAACTCGGGCGGTCGCCAGTGAAATATGGATGCCGTTAACCGGAGCAAAGTAGATGTATTCCAATTCGCCGCGCACGAATACGTTGGTCAACAGCGCGATGTCCACACCGAGTCCCGTGGCGACGCCGTATGCCAGGGCGTTGTTTTGTGTATTTGATTCCGTAACCGGACCGAACGACAGGTTTGGCAGCGGGGTCAGGGGCGGGGTTGCAGAATTCGGGAAATCGACAGCCGAGTACTGCAAGGTCGCGGTGCTGGTTGTATTGGCGCGGCCGAGCGCTAAACCGGCGAAGGCATAAGGCAGAAAGATTCCTTCTTCCAAACCGGCGCGCGCGCGGAATGTTCCGATATCGGACAAGTGCAGCGAGGCGTTTCCGGCGACGTTCACGGTGTAAAAGTAGTTGTGGCCGGCTGGGATATTACCGCTGTCGGTGAAACTTCGGGTAATGGAATTGCCCGACCCTGCCGAGATCGAGACGCGATTGTAGTTTAGTTCCAAACCTAGGATGAGGCCTTCCCACTCGGAATTGTATCCGACGAAGCCGCCGAAGCTGTTACTGGTGGGCCTGCGGACATCGAGCACATTCCAGGTCGAGATCTGCTGGTCTTGTTCGATTGCCGTGTTGCGCAGAAGGAAGGATAATTGTGGAGCTGCGGCCGTACCGAAATTGACGACGCTGCTGGCGTAGCCGCCTTGAACGCCGCCATAGACGCCGGCCCAGCGATAGGTCGGTACGGTGCCGCGCAGAATGTCGAAGTCTCCAGCGCGGGCGCTGGGCGGCAACGCAAGTACGACCAGAGCACAGATGACCCAACGCATCGGCCGCCTTCTCCGTCCCTTTGGCGCGCGTCGAGCGGCCAAACGCGCGTAATCATCAGGCATTAACCTTAATGGAGCGTTAGCTCTGTGCCCCTGGAGCGCTGCTGCGGCAGCCAGGCAGGGGAGCAAAACGAAGACGGCGCGGTCGCCCGCGCCGTCTCTGCCTCAATCTGCTTATCTCAGCCGCGGCGCATCAGCCGCGGCTCATGAGCGGCGGCATAGCCGGCATCTGCATCGGCGCCATCATCACCGGCGTCGCCTCGGGTTGCAGCATCCAGCGCAGGCCAATCCGGAAATCCCACGAATTCAAATCGGTCAAGTTGTACAGGGCGCCGGGACAGACCGGCGTGTTCTGACAAAACACCTCGGCCGTTTGTGGCGAGCCCAGATGCAGGTAGCGCAAGTTGAAATCGACCTTGAAATTGTTCGTGACGTTATAAGAGAGGCCGGCCTGAGCGTTCCACGCCATGTTCCAAGCCCCCAGATCACCGTTGGTAAGCCCGAAACCGACAGTGCCGCTCGAATTGATGCCCAGGTCCTGGACGCCGGTGATGCGGTTGAATGCCCCACCAAGACCGGCGCCAACATAGGGCGTTAGGCACCACCAGGTGCCGAGATCGAGATAGGCGTTGGCCATGACCACGGCCGACGAGATGTTGCCTTCGGTGACGTCGAAGCAGGTGCCGCCGCCAGCGCAGAAATTGGTAAAGCTGCCGGTCGCCTTGAACATCGCCTTGGTGCGGAATTCGCCGGTCAGGTCCATTCGGAACCAGTTGTTCAGCTCATAACCCACGCCGACGCCAAAGATGGCGGCGTCCTGAATGTCCTTCTGGACGATCTGCCAGCTCGCCGGCCACACGAAGGCGGAGTTGGTCTGCGCGTGGCTGAAATTCGCGAAGGTCTGTATGCCGACGCCGACGTCGCCGCGCAGATACCAGCCACCTTGCGGTTGCGCCACGATGGCGGGTGGAGGCGCGTACATCATCGGCGGCGGTTGGTAGGGCGGCGGCGGCAAAGGAGGAGCAATAGGCATATCTGCGGCGAAGGCCGCAGCGCTGATCAAGGTTGTCGCAGCGGCGCTGATCAAAAGCCTTACGCTGACCATGGCTTCGTCCTTTCCTCGGCGAAGCCACAAACGAAAGCGGCCCGCCGTAATTGAACCGGGACGAAGATGGCAGCAAATATTTAAGCGGGTCTTAACCTTAACGATTAACCGTGGTTGTTAACCTGACGCGGCGGAATGTTCGCTAAGCGGCATCTTTCGCGCGAATTTTGCCGGTCAATCAGAGGCGCAATCGGCGGCGGAGCGTCGATTAGGATTTTGTTAACGATCGGCTGGCGCCGGCGCGATCAGCGGCGCTGCTCAATCCTCGCTCTCGTCGAGTTCGCCGATGTGGTGCTGGGCGTAGAGTTCGAGCCCGAGCTTGGCGACAAGATCGAGTTGGGTTTCGAGGAAGTCGATGTGTTCTTCCTCGTCGTGCATCAGTTTCTCGAACTGGTCGCGCGTCACGTAATCCTTGACGGAATGGCAGTGCGTGGCGGCTTCCTGGTAGAGCGCGCGCGCCGAGATTTCGGCGGCGAGATCGCAGTCGAGCACCTCTTTCACATTCTGTCCGATGTGCAGCGGGTCGAGCACTTGCATGTTGGGGAAACCGTCAAGGAAGATGATGCGCTCGACCAGTTTGTCGGCGTGCTGCATTTCCTCGATGGATTCCTTGCGCCACTGCTTGGCGAGCGCCTTGTAGCCCCAGTTGTCGAGCAATCGATAATGCAGCCAGTACTGGTTGATCGCCGTCAGCTCGTGCCGCAGTCCTTTGTTGAGGTAATCGAGGACTCCGGGATCGCCCTTCATGATCGTGCTCCAGCGATTGACTGCGCGCCGCTCAAAGGCCGGCGCGGCGCTCGATTATAGCCAATGCCACGAGCGCCGATAGCCGCTGCGGCAGCGAACGGAACTCGTTCGGCAAGAGAGGAAATGTCAGGAGCGGTCGCCGCCGTCTTGGCAGCACGCGGGCGCTGCGGCGGCAAGCGCCTCGTTCATAATGCGGCGGATGGTGCGCGCGCAGCGGCCGCATTGGGCGCTGCAACCGAGGCAATGATAGACTTGGCCGGTGGTGCGCGGAGAATCCTCGCCACCCGAGAGCGTGCCACGCACGTCATGGTCCGAGAACACGTTACACGAGCAGACGATCATAGCTGGCAGAGCCCGTCGGCAATTGGTTCGATCTGCAACTATATAATGTGGCCAGTCTAACCTTGCAAAGCAAAATCAATTCTTCAGAAGGATTCTAAACTTTGCGGATGCGGCTAGTTCTTCGCTAAGCCCTGGCAAAGTTCCGATTCCCAAGGATTCAGTAATAGTTGCTCCCGCCGAGCCCGCGTTGGTCTGAATTACGCTCGACGGGACAGTTGCGGCTGCGGCGCCAAGCGATGTGGATAACTTGCCGACGATCAGGCTGCGGCCGAGTCTTCCTCGGCATCGCCGTCCCGCCTGCGCCGGCGCGGCCGCAGCCGGCACAGCCGCGACGGGATGTGGCAAAGATCGTCGAGCAAGCCGGAGAAGCGCTGACCGCGGGCCAGCGCGCGGTCGAGCGCCGCCATGGTGCGGGACAGACCCGGATCGTCATCGCGGCTCCAGGCGCGCAGCACCGAGCCGAACAGCAGCGCCAGACCCTGGGCGCGCATCATGCCGCGCGGACCCGAGGCATTGATCCCGGCGGCCGTCAGCATCCATTGCTGCGACCGCACGGCAAGGCCGTTGAGGGCCAGGGCGAGCGGCGGATTGCGGGTGACGGAGCGCAGCAGCGAGCGCACCGCTTCGCGATGCGGCGCCATCGCTTCAAGCCGGCGCATCAGCACATCGAACAGCCGCTCGCGCGGCGGTTCGTCCACCATGTCGCTCAAATCCGCGGCCAGCACAGCGCGGTCGATAGCTTTGATGTGTGTGGCGTAGATTGCGAGCGCCGAAGCAAATTCGCCGCGCAATTGCGCAAGCGAGACTCCGGCCGCCGTGGCGATCTCGGCCAAGCCGATCTGTTCGATCGGTTTTTCGGCCAGCAGCGTCAGGAAGGCGGCTATGATTCTTTCGCGCTCGCTGCCAGCGTTTGCCGTTGCGGCCGGTCTGGAAGGCCGCGCTGATTTGGCGGCGGATCTGCGGGCGGGCCTGCGGGCCATGACACAACTCCTTCGCGGACGCTCAAACGCATGAGCTTACATCAACTCAAATGTAGGCCTACGCCGCGAAGGTTCCAAGGCGGTGTGACGCGGCAAGTCAGCCGGCAAGCTCCCGCGCGCGCCGCGTCGCGGCGGCGACCGCCGTCTTCAGGAGCGAAGCAAGCCCATCCTTGCCCATCAGCACTTCGAGCGCAGCGGCGGTGGTGCCGCCCGGCGACGTCACATTCTCGCGCAAGACCGCGGCATCGAGTTCCGAGCGATGCAACAGCTCACCCGAACCGGCGACAGTTTCGCGCGCGAGCTTTGCGGCGAGCTGCGGCGGCAGGCCCGCCGCGATGCCGGCCTGCGCCAGCGCTTCGGCGAGCAGGAAGACGTAAGCCGGTCCCGAGCCGGAAACCGCCGTCACCGCGTCCATCAGCGCCTCGTCTTCGATCCACTCGACCGCGCCCGTGGCGGAGAGCAGGCGATGCGCCAGATCGCGCTGCGCAGGGCTGGCGCCACGCGCCACCGCGACGGTGATGCCGCGGCCGATCGCAGCCGGAGTATTCGGCATGGCGCGCACCAGCGCGCATGAACGCGCCAGCGCACCGGAAATGAATTGCAGCGTGCGCCCGGCCATGATCGAGACAGCGACAGTCGAAGCGCCAATCATTGGCGTCAACGGCGGCAGCGCTTCCGCCGCCACTTGCGGCTTCACTGCAATGACAATGGCCGTGACATCGGCGAGGGTGCGCGTACTGGGGTTGAGTTGCAATCCGCGGCCGGCGAGCGTTGAAATCTGCGGCGACGGTTGCGGTTCGAGCACGGCGACGGTCTTCGGATCGAGGCCGAACCGCAGCCAGCCCTCAAGCAGCGCGCCGCCCATCTTGCCGGCGCCGACCACGACGAGCCGGCCGGAAAAATCGCGCAGATCCGGGGCCGCGCCCGTCACGCCTCGCCCGAGGTTTCGAACATGGCGGACTCCATCGCCTCGCGGGCCGATTTGCCGGCCCAGACCACGAACTGATACGCCGGAAAGTAGCGCTCGCAGGCATCGAGTGCGCAACCGAGCACCGCCTCGCACTGGCTGCCGGACGGAGCGGCGCCGCCGGCGAGGATGAGAGCGTGACGGAACATCACCATGCCGTTCTGCATCCAGACATCGAAATGGCCGATCCACAGTTGCTCGTTGATCATAGCGATGAGCTGCTGCACTTCCGGCAGCCGCAGCTCCGGAATTCTGATGTCGAATGCGCAAGCCAAGTGCAGCGCCTCGATGTCGCGCATCCAGGTGAATGAGACTTGGTAATTGGTCCACCGGCCGGTGACGACCAGTGCAATCTCATCCTCGCCCGAACGCTCGAACGGCCAGCTATTGCCGGACGCCATGCGTTCGACCACGTCGAGCGGGTTGTTTTGCTGATCCAGTGCGATCTCGATGAGGGACATGCCTTCTCCAGCTCTGTTTTGTTTGAGTGGAAATGCGCACGCCACTGACCCTGCCGAACGCTCGGCTGCGATTTGACGCAGGGACAACTCACAGCCGCGAATTGACGGAGGAGCGCGAATCAGTACGCCCGCCGACTATAAACGGCGCGATTCTTCCCGCCAAATTCCGCGTAAGGGCCCTTACCGCCGCCGCTACCGGCACTCATGAAGTGATTTGCCCCCGCGGCACAATGCTGGCGGAGCGGCCGTCCACAGACCGGACTGCGACAAGTTGACTCGGGGGTGGACGCGCGCGGCCGGAGCTGGCGGTCGCCGCAGATTCGGCTGGGCCGGATTTAGTCGAACAGGCTCGAGACCGATTCCTCGGCGGCGGTCCGGCTGATCGCTTCGCCGATCAGCGTTGCGATCGGGAGCAAGCGGATGTTGCTCGCGGCCAAGACTTCCTTCGTCGGCTGAATCGAATCCGTGATCACCAATTCCTTGAGACTGGATTTGCTGATGCGGGCCACCGCGCCGCCTGAGAGCACGCCGTGGGTAATGTAACCGTAGACCTCGGTCGCGCCCTTTTCCAAAAGCGCGTCGGCGGCGTTCACCAGCGTGCCGCCGGAGTCCACGATGTCGTCGACGAGGATGCAAATGCCGCCGGCAACCTCACCGATCACGTTCGCCACTTCAGATTCGCCCGGCTGTTCCCGTCTTTTGTCGACGATGGCCAGAGGCGTATTGATGCGCTTGGCGAGCCCGCGGGCCCGCACCACGCCGCCGACGTCGGGCGACACCACGATCACTTTACTCAGGTCGAAGCGCTGCCGGATGTCGCGCATCATAACCGGCGCGGCAAACAAATTGTCGGTTGGGATGTCGAAGAAGCCCTGGATCTGGCCGGCATGCAGGTCGAGCGTCATCACGCGATCGGCGCCGGCGCGGGTGATCAGGTTTGAGACGAGCTTGGCCGAGATCGGGGTGCGCGGACCGACTTTGCGATCCTGCCGGGCGTAGCCGAAATACGGGATCACCGCCGTGATGCGCCGCGCCGACGCGCGCCGCAGCGCGTCGATGATAATCAGCAATTCCATCAAATGGTCGTTTGCCGGAAACGACGTGGACTGCAGGACGAAAACGTCGGCGCCGCGCACGTTCTCCTGGATCTCGACGAAGATTTCCATGTCGGCGAAGCGGCGGACGGTCGCCTTGGTCAGCGGGGTGCCGAGATAGCCGCCGATGGCCTCGGCAAGCGCAGGATTGGAATTGCCGGAGACGAGCTTGATCGCTCCGTTGTTGCCCGCCATTCCCCTTCTCCTGCGCGCCCGGCAGAGACTTTCGCCGACCTGATACAAGCCGGTTGCCGGACTGGCAACATGAATCAGGGCCTTGTCCCCGCAGGTTTTATGTCTGTCCTAACGGTGCGTTACGGAAGCTGAGCCGACGCGTCTTCAGCCGGCTAATGCGATCGCATTGACGTGGCGGCCGTAATCCGCCTCGGCGCGGTGGGTGGTGCGGCGGAAGCTGAAAAACCTTGCCGGATCGGCGTAAGTGCAATGGCCCAGATCTTCGACGTGCTGGATGCCGGCCCGCGTCAGCCGCGACCCGATATAGCCGGCGAGATCGAACATGGCGTGGCCGTCGCGCGAGGCGTGAGCGAAGAACCGGCTGCTGGCGGCATCTTCGGCGCTAAAGCGCGCGATCAGATCGGGGCCGACCTCGTAGTTCGATTGGCGGATCATCGGCCCGAGCACGGCGCGGATTTCACCGCGCTCGGCGCCAAGCCGCTGCATCGCCTCGACCGTCGCTTCCACGACGCCCGCCAGCGCGCCGCGCCAGCCGGCATGCGCGGCGCCGATGACGCGTGCCTTCGGATCGGCCAAAAGGATCGGCCCGCAATCGGCCGTCGTCACGCCGATCGCCAGCGCCCTTATGCGCGTGACGATGGCGTCGGCGCGGGGCCGCGCGTCGGACGCCCACGGACTTTCCGCGACCACGACCTGGGGCGAATGGATTTGATAAGCGGTGACGAAGCGGTTCGGCGCGACGCCGATCGCTGCCGCCATGCGTGTGCGATTTTCGACAACATGGGCTGGGCTGTCGTTCGAACCGATGCCACCATTGAGGCTGGCGTAGAAGCCGCCGGAAATGCCGCCTTCGCGGGTGAAGAAGCCGTGGCGGATGCCGTCAAGCGCGAGGGTGGACGCTTCGATTATCATGCTGTTTCAAATCCGGGCAGTGGACCAAGTTTGGCATCGGCAATCGCCAGCGCCTTGAACAGCCCACCCATTCCCAACGCGCCGGTCGCGGTCAGGCGCGACAGCGCCATGTCGACTTCGAGCGCCTTGTCGCGCGGCGCGCCTGCCTTCAGCGCCGCCGCGCGTTGGTCGATGCCGAGGCGAAGAAGGAGATCGCGTTGCAGGATCGGGCCGTGAATGCGTCCACCGATGCTTTCCGCGCTTTGCGCCAGCGCTTCGAAATCGACATGCGCCGTCAGATCGGCCTCGCCCGGCGTGCTCAACGGGTCGGTGAAGGCATGTCCGGCCACGGCCTGCAAGGTATCGCCCATACCGAAACGGGTGTGACCGTAGTCGAGGATCAATGCCGCGCCGTCGGTACGCACGCGCCGGCCAAGCTCGAGCGCGAAACGGTCGGAACGCCATTCGAACGTCGAGCCTTCGGGCGAGCCGCGCAAGGCGCGCGGCAATCCGGTCTCGAAATGAAGGAGCGTATCGCGCGCCAGGCCGAAGCAGAGGTTGCCGTCCGCACCGATCTCGATGACGCGCTCGTGCCAGCCGTCGGCCTGCTTGATCGCCTGATGCACCGGCAGTGCATCGATGAACTCGTTGGCGATGACGATGCTGGGACCGTTGGGCACCTCTTCAAGTGCGCGGTGCCAAAGCGTGGGCACGTCGATACCTTGCAGCCGCCGCTCTTGCAGCTGTTGCAGCGCCGGACTGATCTCGACCATATGCAGCACAATCGCGGCACGGAACTCATTTGCCACTCTTGCGGCGCGCAATGCGTCGATCATCAGCGTGCCGCGTCCTGGCCCAAGCTCGATCACGCGCACGTTCTCCGGCGCGCCCATTTGCCGCCAGACGGCGGCCATCCATAATCCGATCAACTCGCCGAACATCTGGCTGATCTCGGGCGCGGTGATGAAATCGCCGCCGACGCCGAGCGGGTCGCGGTTGATGTAATAGCCGTGCTGCGGATGCGTCAGGCACAGCCGCATGTAGTCGGCAACGGGCATCGGCCCGGCGGCGGTGATCAGCCGGCGGATTTCGCTTTCGAGCGGCGCGTGCGCGTCAGCCATTTTCCGGTTTCGGTGCACGCCAAAGCGCCACGACGAGAAGGGCGATGCCGCCGAGCATTAGCGGAATGCACAGCAGCATTCCCATCGTCAGTCCGCCCCACAGAAATCCGAGTTGAATGTCGGGCTCGCGGAAAAATTCGCAAAAGATGCGCGCAACGCCGTAGCCGAGCGCGAAGGCTCCGGTGACAACACCGGGCCGTTTCAGCCAACCGGAACGCACCAGCAAACCCAGCACGATGAAAAGAACGACGCCTTCCAGCGCCGCTTCATAAAGCTGGCTCGGATGACGCGGCAGGGGGCCGCCGTTCGGAAAGATCATCGCCCACGGCACATCGGTCGGACGGCCCCACAATTCGCCATTGATGAAATTGGCGATGCGGCCGAGAAATAGACCGATCGGCGCCACCGTTGCTGTCACGTCGCCGAGCGACAGCATCGGGATGCGGCGATGCAGTGCGAACAGCACGATTGCGATGACGCAGCCGATGACGCCGCCGTGAAACGACATGCCGCCGTTCCACAGTTCAAAAATCTGCATCGGGTGCTCGGCGAAGTGCGGAAAATTATAGAACAGCACATAGCCGGTGCGGCCGCCGAGAATGATTCCGAGCGTGATCCAAACGACGAAATCGTCGAAATCGGTCACTGTCAGCGGCGCCGGTCCGCCCCACAGCCGCTCCGAAACGATGATGGCGCGCGCATAGAACCAGCCGGCAATGATGCCGACGATATAGGCGAGCGCATACCAGCGCACCACTAGCGGCCCGAGATGAATCAGCACCGGATTGATTGCGGGAAATGGCAGAACCGGCAGAACCAGCAGAACCAGCATCAGGTGGTTTCCATGCGTATGCGACACCGGCCGATGTTAGCCGCGACGCACCTCTTGCGAGCGCGCCGCACCATCGCCATTGTCTGCAAGCATAGCAAGCGTTCCCCCACCCTATCCTCCCCGCTTGCGGGGGAGGATAGGGTGGGGCGTTTCGGAGGCAGCCATGGTGCAGACGACGAACCGGTTCTTCGACGAGGTGGCTCGGTTGATGAATGACGCCGCCGGAGCCGCGCAGGGCGTGCGGCGCGAGGTCGAGACGCTGTTCCGCAATCAGGCCGAGCGCATCCTGCGCGATCTCGATGTGGTCAAGCGCGAGGATTTCGAGGCGGTTAAGGACATGGCGCGTCTGGCGCGCGAGGAAAACGAAGCGCTCACAGCGCGCGTCGCGGCGCTGGAAGCCGCGCTCGGCAAGACCGGCGCCTCGGCTGAGCCGCCGGGCGGCGTTCATTCCGGGTCGGTCTGAGGCCGCGCTGCCCAGCATCTCGTTCCTTGTTTTTCACCACCTGCGCCGCTATAGAAGCCGCGACCGCGGCTCCAGCACCCCTGGAGGCTGCCGCGGAATTCTGTCTCAATGACAAGGCTTTAACGAGGATCGAACATCATGGCGACCGTCAATCTGATCAAGGCGGCGGCGCGTTCGCGGGCAGGCAAGGGGGCCGCCCGGGCCGAACGCCGAGCCGGCCGCGTACCCGGAATCATCTATGGCGACGGCAAGCCGCCGCTGCAAATCTCGCTCGACTACAGCGATCTGCACCAGCGCATCTATGCCGGACATTTTCTGACGACCATTCATGACGTTGAGGTCGATGGCGTGAAGCATCGCGTTATTCCGCGCGACTTCCAACTCGACGCCGTGCGCGATCTGCCGCTGCATGTCGACTTCATGCGGCTCGGCGAGGGCGCCACGATCCGCGTCAACATTCCGATCCATGTCAAAAACGCCGACCAATCGCCGGGCGTCAAGCGCGGCGGCACGGTTAGCATCGTGACGCACACCGTGGCGGTTCGCTGCCGCGCCGACGCCATTCCGGCGGGCATCGATGTCGATGTCAGCGAGCTCGAGATCAATCACTCCAAGCATCTGAGCGATATCACGCTGCCCGAAGGTGTCCGCGTCGTGGAACGCCGCGACATCACACTGGTCACGGTGGTGCCGCCGTCAGGCTACGCCGAAGAGATGAAAGCGCTCGCGGAAGCGGCTGCTGCCGCTGCGGCTGCCGCTGCGGCCGCTGCTGCTGCCGGTATTCCAGCCGAAGGTGCGGTGCCTGGCGCCGCACCAGGTGCTGCGCCCGGTGCCGCGCCGGGTGCTGCTCCGGCGGCGGCGGCGCCCGCCGGCGCGCCCGAGAAGAAGTGAGGCTCAGCCGCACTGGCGCGGGACGACGCTGATGCTGCTCCTGGTTGGACTTGGAAATCCGGGAGCGCGCTATGCCGGCAACCGGCACAATATCGGCTTTATGGCGCTCCAGGCGATTGCCAAGCGCCATGATATCGGGCCGTGGCGCCGCCGCTTCCAGGGCGTCGCATGCGAGGGACCGCTCGGCGGCGAGCGCACGCTTTTGCTGTTGCCCGGGACCTTCATGAACGAGTCCGGCCGCGCCGTTGCCGAGGCGGCGCATTTTTACAAGCTTCCGCTCGCCGGCATCGCCGTCTTCCACGACGAGATCGACCTACGCCCCGGCAAGGTTAGAGTCAAAATCGGCGGCGGCATCGCCGGCCACAACGGCTTGCGCTCGATCTCGGAACACATCGGCAATGACTACAGGCGCGTGCGCATCGGCGTCGGTCATCCCGGCGACAAGGATCTGGTCCAGCATTATGTGCTGAGCGATTTTGCCAAGAACGAACGCGGCTGGGTCGACGCGCTGATCGGTGTCCTGGCCGATAACGCCGATCTGCTCGCTCGCGGCGAAGATGCGAGTTTTCAGAACAGGGTTCATCTCGCCATGGTCGCGAAGGGTTTTGGCGAAGCCAAACGCGACAGCTAGACCAGCGCCGACCAGCCCTGATCGACCCGATCCCGCCAACCCGGGCTTGACACAAGAACACGGAAACACGATATCTGTGTCATGAAGAACGTCACGATCACGCTCCCAGACGATCTCGCGCGGCGCGCTCGGGTCAAAGCCGCCGAGCAAGACAAAAGCCTGTCGCGCTTCCTGGCCGACTTGCTGGCGGAGCAATGCAAGGACGAACAGCCGGACAAGCTAGCGTTGCTTCGGGAGTTCTTCGACGGCCCCGGCTATCCGGGCATCAGCAAGGCCTGGCACGGCAGGGAGGCGCTCTATGCCGAACGGGAAGATGAATTGCTTCGCCGATACGAATCTCATCGTTTACACCGTCGATCCGGACGAACCCCAAAAGCGGCGGCGCTCGAAGGATTTTCTGAATCGGATCATCAATCGCCATACACTGGCGCTGAGTCCACAAAGCCTCAACGAGTGCTATCGCGTGCTCACCGAAAAGCGCGGCCTCATGCCAAGAAATGAGGCGCGATTGTTCGTCTATGCCTTAAGCGAGTTCTGCTCTGCTCCCTACGATTTCGACGTTACTCAAAAAGCGTGGGAGATTCAAAATAAGAACGGGTTCGGCTGGTGGGACTGCATGCTTTTGGCGTCCGCGCTATTCGCCCGTTGCGATATATTTCTGAGCGAGGATATGGAGCATGAACGAAAGGTTGAAAGTTTGACAATATTGAACCCGTTCAAACTTGCTCCGGATTTCCAGTTCTCCAGGTGAAGTAAACTTTCATGGGATTCAAATGCGGCATCGTCGGCCTGCCGAATGTCGGCAAGTCGACCCTGTTCAATGCGCTGACCGAAACCGCGGCGGCGCAGGCGGCGAACTATCCGTTTTGCACCATCGAGCCGAATGTCGGTGAGGTCGCGGTGCCGGATCGGCGGCTGGAGACGCTGGCCGCACTCGCCAAGTCGGCCGCCATCGTGCCGACACGGCTCACCTTCGTCGATATCGCCGGCCTCGTGCGCGGTGCCTCAAAAGGCGAGGGACTCGGCAACCAGTTTCTCGGCAACATCCGCGAGGTCGACGCCATCGCGCATGTTGTGCGGTGCTTCGAGGACAACGACGTGACCCACGTCGAATCCCGCATCGATCCGGTCGCCGATATCGAAACGGTGGAGACCGAGCTGATGCTCGCCGACCTCGAAAGCCTGGAACGCCGGGTCGATGGTCTGTCCAAAAAAGCCAAGGGTGGCGAGAAGGAAGCCAAGGAGACTCTTGATCTAGTCAATCGGGCGCTGGTGCTGCTTCGCGATGGCAGGCCGGCGCGGTTCACCGAGCGCAAGCCCGAAGAAGAGATGGCGTTTCACCTGCTCGGCCTGCTGACATCTCTGCCGGTGCTTTACGTCTGCAATGTCGAGGAGGCGTCGGCCGCAAGCGGCAATGCGTTCGCGCGCAAGGTCGCGGCGAGGGCGAAGGAGGAGGGCGCGGTTTCGATCGTCATCTCCGCCAAGATCGAGTCCGAGATCGCGGTGCTCGCGCGCGGCGAGCGCAACGACTATCTGGCCGCGGTCGGCCTCAACGAAGCCGGCCTCGATCGCCTGATCCGTGCCGGTTATGGGTTGCTCGATCTCGTGACATTTTTTACCGCCGGACCGAAAGAGTCTCGCGCCTGGACGGTGACGCGCGGCACCAAGGCGCCGCAGGCCGCGGGCGTCATCCACACCGACTTCGAGCATGGCTTCATCCGCGCCGAAACCATCGCTTACGACGACTACGTGAGTTGCGGCGGCGAGGCCGGCGCGCGCGATGCCGGCAAGATGCGGCTCGAAGGCAAGGATTATGTCGTGCAGGACGGTGACGTCATGCACTTCCGCTTCGCGACATAAATGTCGCCGTCACTGGCCCCGGTAACCTGATTCCGGATTTCTGGCCGCAGATCCCTGATTTCGGATCGCGCTGAGATGCTCGTTGATGCGAAACACGATGAGCACAGATTCCGCAACGATGCGCGCCAGGATCACGCCCATGAAGGCGCCGAGCAGGCTCGAGATGAGGAAGATGATGCCGATGAACGGATTGAACGCCATATCGCGAAGCGAGGACACCGCCCCGGCAATCCCCAGCAGCACGAATATAACGACCGCGAGCCAGTAGAAGACCTTGATCACGGTAGGCGTCACGAACCGCTCCCACTGGAACAGGTCGCTGATGCCGAACATGTTTTCTCCTCTCAAACAAACAGAGCCGTGATTCCCACTTTCGGGCGGAGACTGCACTTCACGGTTGCGGCGGTCAATCGCGGCTCATGGCCGTAATTGACGGCCCCGCCGGCCGCGACTAGGTACGCGCTATTGCAGGTTCCGATGCGCAGACTTCGCTGGGACACCATCGCGGCGCTGCCAAGGCAGCTCTCCTCCGACCAGCGCCGGGCGGCGTCGATCGCGGCAGTGACGCATGCGCTGCACGACGGCTACACCGACCTGATCTACATCATGCTGCCGTTGTGGCAGTCGGAATTTGGCCTCGATTATGCGGCGCTTGGCGCGTTGCGCAGCGTGTTTGTCGGCGCCATGGCGTCCCTGCAAATCCCCGCCGGCCTGGTTTCGGAAAGGTTCGGCGCCGCGGTCGTGCTTGCACTCGGCACCGCGCTTGCCGGTCTCGGCTATTGTCTCGCCGGATTAAGCTCCGGTTTCGCCATGCTGCTCGGGGCGCTGTTCATTGGCGGGATCGGTGCGAGTACGCAGCATCCGATTGCCTCCGCGCTCGTCGCCCGCGCTTTCGCCGGCCCGCGCTCTCTCACCGCGCTCGGCACCTACAATTTTGCCGGCGATCTTGGTAAGATGACGTTGCCGGCCACGCTGTCGCTGATGCTGCTGGTCATGGCATGGCGGCCGGCGCTCGCTGTTCTCGGTATGCTCGGCTTCATTCTGGCGGTGGCGGTCTTCATCGTCACGCCGCGCTACGGGCATGAAGGCGCCGCCGAACCGGGCGCTGAAACAAAAACCGTCGCGCATAAGGCGCCGCAGCCTTTCGCGTTCCCGCTGCTCGTCGCCATCGGCATCATCGACAGCGCGGCGCGCATGGGCTTTTTGTTGTTCCTGCCTTTCGTGCTCACGCAAAAAGGCGCGAGCGTGCAAACCATCGGGCTGGCGCTGACCTTGGTCTTTGCCGGCGGCGCGGCGGGCAAGCTCGCCTGCACTTTTATCGGCGCGCGCATCGGCGCGATCGGAACCGTGTGGCTGACGGAAAGTCTCACCGCGGCGGGAATTCTGGCGCTTGCGCCGTTACCGCTCGATGCCGCGCTGGTGCTGCTGCCGGTGATCGGCGTCGCGCTCAACGGCACCTCGTCGGTGCTGTACGGGTCCGTGCCAAATCTGGTGACGCCGGACTGGCGCACGCGCGCGCTGAGCATTTTCTACACCGGCACGATCGGCTCCGGCGCAATCGCGCCGACGCTTTATGGTCTTGTCGGCGATAGTTTCGGGGTTTGGAAGGCGTTGACGCTGGTCGCCGCCATGGTGCTGCTCACCTTGCCGCTTGCGGCGCTGCTGCGGGCGGCCTTGCCGCGTGGGTATGGTTCCCGGATGGCGTGAACGCGTCAACTTTGCGTCACGGGAACATCGGTTCCCTGCCACGCTCTGCAAACAGGAACGCAAGCCGCACATGCGCGTTGGGCTTCGTGCTCGGCGCTCAATCCGGGCCTTCTATGCCAATGGAGTAGGCAATGAGAATAGGCATCTCGTACATCGCGCTCGCTGTTGCGCTCGCCGCCGGGACGGCGGCGGCCAATGCGCAAACGGTGATCACGCGCCAGATCTCCGATCAGCCGGTAGCGACCGTCATCACGCAACAGCCCGTGCAGACGGTCCAGACCACCGAAACGGTGCAAACCGTGCGACCCGCTGGGCGGCCTCTCGTCCGCCGCCGGGTCGTGACGACGCGGCAGACCGTCGTCAGCCAGCGCGTTGTTCCGGCCCCAATCGTGACAACGCCGGCGGTCGTCGCGAATAACCCGCAATCGGTGTATGACGCCGCGCCGCTCTATGACGAAGTCACCACGGCGCCGACTCTTGACCAGACGGTCGTTGGTCTACCGGCGGCCGTCAGCACGATCCCGCTCTATCGCTATGTCTACGAGCCCGACCGGATTCTGGTGATCAATCCCAACACGGGGATTGCGATCCAGGCGCTGCCACGCTGATCGGGGCAACGCTCTCTGGCATCATTGCGCGCGCCGCGGCTGAAAGCGGCGTGCGCTTCGATCGAATGATGATGCGCGTCATCGATACGATCGGTCCGGCGCCGCAGCAATGACGCGCCAATGCCGTTGCGATGCCAGGCGGCAAGACTATTCCGGCTCGTTCTTTGCCCCCTCTGTGACCGCCTTCGGCAGCACGTCGAGATAGGGCCCCATGAAGAACGCCTCGCCCGCACCTTCGCCGAAATAGCGGTCGTAGGCGTCAATCATGGCGCGCACCGGAGTAATGCAGGCCGGCACCGACGCGACGATTATGTCGCCAAGTTCCGCCGGCTTGCCATAGCGTGGATCGGCGGCCACGGCGCGCACGATGCATTCGGTTGCCGAACGGATAAGCGGTTCCGTCGCCGCCATCTTCTCCTGGGCGGAGAGTCTTGCCTCGCCGGTCGAAGGATTGAACGGCTCGGTGGCCACGACAAAAATCAGCGCCGTGCCAAAAAGCGGTGCAAGAATCATGAAATATCCCTCGCCCGAGCACAGCCATAACGGCGCGAATCACCTCCGGTCAATCCCGCATTTTGCGGCCGGCCCGCCGGAACCGGCTACAGCCGCACATCCGGCGTGCTATAGTGGAACTCGTGGTTTCGATGGAGCAGGGCGATGATTCTACCCGCACTCTTGGCACTCGGTGCGCAACTCGCCGTGCCGGTCTCAGATAGTGTTCCTACTCTCAATGTGGATCAGGTCTGCACGGGCATCGCCCAGCAAGGCGGCGTCACGTTCCACGATCCCCAGATCGCGCACGAGAAGAAGGACTGCCTCGACGGCGAGCAGGCCACTCGCGATGAGCTCGTCAAGCAATGGTCGAGCTTCAACGGTTCCGACAAGATCGCCTGCACCAATGAATCGAAAATGGGCGGCCAATCGAGCTACACCGAACTGCTGACCTGCCTGGAAATGGCCCGCGACGTGCGAGCCCTGCACACGAAGGCGCAGGCACCGCAGAATGCCGCGACGCCCGCGAAGCACTAAAGCGGCGTTGGCTGCTAATAGCCGATCAGGATTTCGCTGACCTTCGGCTTCAACTCCCGCATCAGGGGATCGTTCGAGCTGAACTCCTTGTCGGCAGGCAACGCGGTCACCGCATCAGGACTGGCTTTCGGGTCGGGTTGCACAGTGACGCCGGACTTGCAACCGCCGGGTAGCGTGGAGAGTGCGCCGCCGTCCCAGTCGCTGACTGTCGCGTTGTTGTCCTTGTCGAAGCCCTTCAGCTTGAACGGCTTGTGATTGAGCTTTTCCAACTCGGCAAGACCCAGCCCGAGCTTCATGCCGCCCGGTGCGGTCCAGGTCGATTGGCCGTTGATTAGGATGAGATAAATCCCGCTGCGGTTCGCCGGATTTTGCCACCAGATTTCGAGGCGCCGTTTCGGATCCTTTGGATACACGATCGAGGCCCCGACCTTCGTGCCGCTGACATCAACGTCGGTGAAGGTGACGTTTCTTGGATCGAAAACCATGGCGAGCTTGAGATTGCTCGAGTCTTTGGAGAACGCGCCGTTGCATGCGACGGCTTTCATGGCCGCCCCTGCGGCAGGTTTTGCCATCGCGGCTCGTGCCGCCGCGGGCTTTGCCGCTTGGCCTGCCGCGCGACCGGACGCGCCGCCCGGCGTCGAGACCGCGCCGGGCATCGGTTGTTTCATCTGCGACGGGGCGAGCTGATCTTCCGGATTGAGGTTCGGATCCTGTTGCGACGGAGCGGACGCCTGCGCCAGCGTCATCTGCCGCTGTTGCGCCGGCGCCGAGCTGGCCGGCATCATTGCGAACCCCGCGGCTAGCGCCGCGCATATCCATCGTCGGTGCATTCCCCGCTCCCTTCATAGTCCCCAAGTAGCATAGCACGGCCGGTGCGCCCTGTTGCTGCACAAATTGTCTGCGGATTGCCGAGAACTTGGCTCGCCGGCATTGCGGCCGGTCACGGCACATTTGATTTAGACCGGTGTGGCTCTCAAACGAGCACCGGCGCGGCAGCCTGCGTTGCTAATCAGTTTGGCGGCTTGCCGAAGCGGCATTTGCCGCGAAGGTTGGTCCGCCTACGTTCATTCGAACCTACGGCGCGGCATCCCGTGCTACTGTTTATTGTCGGCTGCTAGCCGAGCGGAAGCTTGCGAAGCGAGCGAAGGCTGGTGGAGCCAGGCGGGATCGAACCGCCGACCTCCTGCATGCCATGCAGGCGCTCTCCCAGCTGAGCTATGGCCCCGTCAGGGATCTGGGTATCAGCAATCGGTAATCAGTAGCGCAGCTTTTGGGCACGGCCAAGAATCAGGTTCGTCTGATTACTGACCACTGATTACTGACTCCTGATTAGGTTTCCTCCTCGTTCTCGATATCGCCGCCGATGATATCGGTGACATCGGCGTCTTCCTCTTCCTGCTCCTCGATGAACGCGGCGTCGTCGAGCGGCTCGTCGATCTCGACTTCTTCTTCGGCTCCCGGCTCCGCGTCCCCGGCGGGCTTCTTCGCCCCAGAAGCTTCGGCATCGGCCTCTTCGAGCGAGACAAACTCGGCCTCTGCCGGCTCAGGAACGGCGGCTTCCTCGACGGGAGCAGCGGCGCGTGCCGCCGCCGCAGCAGCAGTGGCAGCAGCGGCTGCAGCCGCCGCCGCGTCCGGCCGTCCGCGCGTCACGACCGGTGCCACCACATAGACTGTATTGCACTTCGGGCAGACGATCGGGTCCTTGTTGAGGTCGTAGAACTTGGCGCTGCAACTGGCGCAGAGCCGCTTAGTGCCGAGCTCGGGTTTGGCCACAGTCCGCATCCTTGCGATTTGGGAGCTTCACTTGGCTAGTCGCGGCGGCCCTGTCAATAGTGGATCAAGAGCGGTTATCCCCGATTTCGTGGCGGAAAACCGCGGAATGACGCACTGCGGCTCGCCGTGCTAGAGGACGCCCGCTGGATATATTCGCTATGCCCGCCGACCGCGCTCCGCTGACCGCCCGCCGCAACGGCCCTTTGGCCGGCTGGGCGCGCGTGCCCGGCGACAAGTCGATCTCGATTCGCGCTCTGATCCTTGGCGCGCTGGCGGTCGGCGAGACGCGGATTGGCGGCATGCTCGAAGGCGAAGACGTTATGAATACGGCGCAAACGCTGCGCGACCTCGGCGCCAGTGTCGAGCGCACGGCTGCCGGCGAATGGCGGGTCCGCGGCGTCGGCGTCGGCGGTTTTGCCGAGCCCCAGCAAAAACTCGATTTCGGCAATTCCGGAACCGGCTGCCGGCTCATGCTCGGGGCGGTCGCCGGCTGCCCCATCACGGCGACGTTCGACGGCGACGCCTCGCTGCGCAGCCGCCCGATGCGCCGCGTGCTCGATCCGCTGGAGCGTATCGGCGCGCGGACGCTGGCCTCGACCGACGGCCGTCTGCCGCTGACGCTCGCCGGCGCGCGCGATCCTGTCCCCATCGTGTTCCGGCCGCCGGTTCCATCGGCGCAACTGAAATCCGCGGCGTTGCTCGCCGGCCTGTCGGCGCCCGGCGAAACCGTCGTGATCGAAGCGGAGGCGACGCGCGACCATACCGAGAAGATGCTGACCCATTTCGGCGCCCAGGTCCGGGTCGAGCCGGACGACGCGTATGGCCGCCGCATCACGCTGACCGGCCAGCCGGAACTTATGCCGCGGCCGGTCGTGGTTCCCGCCGATCCGTCCTCGGCGGCGTTCCCGCTCATTGCAGCGTTGATCATGCCGGGTTCCGACGTGATCCTGGATGGCGTGATGATGAATCCGTTGCGCACCGGCCTTATCGCTACGCTTGCCGAGATGGGAGCGTCGATCGAGCGGCTGGAGATGCGCAAGGAAGGCGGCGAGGACGTCGTGGACTTGCGCGTGCGTGCCGGCGCGCTGCGCGGCGTCGAAGTGCCCGCCGAGCGCGCGCCGTCCATGATCGACGAATATCCGGTGCTCGCCGTGGCCGCCGCCTTCGCCGAAGGCACCACAATCATGCGCGGGCTAAAGGAGCTGCGGGTCAAGGAGTCTGACCGGCTCGCCGCCACGGCCGCGCTGCTCCGGGGCAACGGCGTCGCCGTCGAGATCGAGGGCGACGATCTGATCGTGCACGGCAACGGCTGTGCCGCGGGCGGCGGCGTGGTCACGACCCACATGGATCACCGCATCGCCATGGCGGCGATGGTGCTCGGTTTCGCCAGCGACCGGCCGGTGCAGATCGACGATGGCGCCTTCATCGCCACCAGCTTTCCGGGCTTCGTAGAATTGATGCGCGGGCTCGGGGCGGATTTGTCATGATCATCGCCATAGACGGACCCGCCGCCTCGGGCAAGGGCACCATCGCGCGGCACCTGGCGCAGGTTTACGGGCTGCATCATCTCGATACCGGGCTGCTGTACCGCGCCGTGGCCAAAGCGCTGCTCGACGCCGGTTATCCGCCCGATAATGTCGAGCAGGCGATCAATGCCGCCATCAGGCTCGATCCGGCGAAATTCGAGGACAATGCGCTGAAATTGCAGGACATCACCGAGGCGGCGTCGGTGGTCGCGGCCATCCCGCAGGTGCGTCAGGCGCTGATGAGCTATCAACGTGAATTCGCGACCAAGCGCCCGGGCGCCGTGCTTGACGGCCGCGACATCGGCACCGTGATAGCCCCAGGTGCCGACGTGAAACTGTTCGTGGTGGCAACGCCGGAAGTGCGCGCCGCCCGGCGCGTTCTTGAGCTGAGGGCACGCGGCGAGGAAGCCGACGAGAAAGAAGTCCTGGCCGACCTGCTGCGGCGCGACGAACGCGACTCGCGCCGCACCGCGGCCCCCTTAAAAGCAGCACCTGACGCGCACTTGCTCGACACCACTCATTTAGGTATAGACGCCGCATTCCGGGCCGCCGTGAATATCATCGAGGCCGCCAGGACGGGCCGAAAGCGCAGTTGACTGCGGTTTCGTCATTGGAGGTTCAGCCCGTTCGCCGCTTCGCTTGCGAGCCCCGGATAAAGTTTCGTCCCGATCGCTTGGCCTAAAACCCCAACCGCCGGCGCTGCTGGCGGCTGCTGTGTGTTCGGGACCATTTCAATTCACGGGGTTTGGAGTGTTCATGGCTCAAGCTGCCGCCGCCGCGCCCACGCGCGAAGATTTTGCCAAGCTGATCGAAGAATCGTTCAGCGACGGTCATCTGCAAGAAGGCTCCGTCGTCAAAGGCACGGTCGTCGGGATCGAGAAGGAGCTCGCCGTCATCGACGTCGGGCTGAAGACCGAGGGCCGCGTCGCATTGCGCGAGTTCGCCGGTCCCGGCCGCAATTCCGAGATCAAGATCGGCGATACCGTCGAGGTCTATCTTGAGCGCATCGAGAACGCGCTCGGCGAAGCGGTGCTGTCGCGCGACAAGGCGCGTCGTGAGGAAAGCTGGGGCAAGCTCGAGAAGGCGTTCCAGAACAACGAGAAGGTCCAAGGCCAGATCTTCAACCAGGTCAAAGGCGGCTTCACCGTCGATCTCGACGGCGCGGTCGCCTTCCTGCCGCGCTCGCAAGTCGACATCCGGCCGATCCGCGACGTGTCGCCGCTGATGAACCAGCTGCAGCCGTTCCAGATTCTGAAGATGGATCGCCGCCGCGGCAATATCGTCGTGTCGCGTCGCACCGTGCTGGAAGAGACCCGCGCCGAGCAGCGCCAGGAGCTTGTGCAAAATCTCGAAGAGGGTCAGGTCATCGACGGCGTGGTCAAGAACATCACCGACTACGGCGCGTTCGTCGACCTCGGCGGCATCGACGGCCTGTTGCACGTCACCGACATTGCCTGGCGGCGCGTCAATCACCCGTCCGAGGTGCTCAATATCGGCCAGCAGGTGAAGGTCAAGATCATCAAGATCAATCACGAGACCCACCGCATCTCGCTCGGCATGAAGCAACTGCTCGACGATCCGTGGCAGGGCATCGAGGGCAAATATCCGGTCGGCACACGGTTCAAAGGCCGCGTCACCAACATCACCGACTACGGCGCCTTCGTCGAGCTAGAGCCCGGCATCGAGGGTCTGATCCACGTTTCCGAAATGTCGTGGACCAAGAAGAACGTGCATCCCGGCAAGATCGTCTCGACGTCTCAGGAAGTCGAGGTGCAAGTCCTCGAAGTCGATCCGGTCAAGCGCCGCATTTCGCTCGGCCTCAAGCAGACCATGCGCAATCCGTGGGAAGTGTTCCTGGAGAAATATCCGGCCGGTTCGGTGGTCGAGGGCGAGGTCAAGAACAAGACCGAATTCGGCTTGTTCCTCGGCCTCGACGGCGACGTCGACGGCATGGTGCACCTGTCCGATCTCGACTGGAAACGGCCGGGCGAGCAGGTCATCGAGGAGTACAAGAAGGGCGACAAGGTCAAAGCCCAGGTGCTCGACGTCGATGTCGAGAAGGAGCGCATTTCGCTCGGTATCAAGCAGCTCACGGGCGCCGGCGCCGGCACCGGCGCCGCTCCGTCGGCTGAGGCCGCGGCAGCGGGCGAGCTCAAGAAGGGCGCCGTCGTGACCTGCGAGGTGATGGACGTAAAGGAAGGCGGCATCGACGTGAAGATCGTCGGCACCGAGTTCACCTCCTTCATCAAGCGCTCGGAGCTTGCGCGCGACCGTTCCGAGCAGCGCCCCGACCGCTTCGCGGCCGGACAGAAGGTCGACGCCCGCGTCATCCAGTTCGATCGCCGCAGCCACAAGGTTACGGTTTCGATCAAGGCGCTGGAAGTTGCCGAGGAGAAGGAGGCGATCGCCCAATACGGCTCCTCCGATTCCGGCGCGACGCTCGGCGACATCCTGGGCACCGCGCTCAAGCGCAAGGGCGAAGAGGACGAAAAGGACGAAGTGGACGAATGACTTGAAGGGACTTGACCATGTCGCTTGATGCCGACCTGATCGTCGACCGCCGCCGCATGCGGCGGAAGCTCACCTTCTGGCGGGTTATTGTCATTGCCGTGATCGTGCTCGTCATCGCCGGCGTCGCGCTGCTGGGCTCAAACCGCATGGGTTTCACCGGCGTGCGCCCCTACATCGCGCGCGTAACGATTTCAGGTTTGATCCGCGGCGATCAGGATCGTGTTGAGGCGCTCGACCGGCTCGCGAAATCAAGGTTGGCGCGCGCCGTGATCGTCCATGTCGACAGCCCCGGCGGCACGACCGCGGGCTCCGAGCAGCTTTTCGGCTCGTTGTCGCGGTTGCGCGAAAAGAAGCCGCTCGTCGTCGTCGTCGACAGCCTGGCTGCTTCGGGCGGCTACATTGCGGCGATTGCCGGCGATCACATCGTCGCGCAGCAGACCTCGCTGGTCGGCTCGATCGGCGTGTTGTTCCAGTTTCCCAACGTGGCCGATCTGCTCGACAAGATCGGCGTCAAGGTCGAGTCCATAAAATCGACGCCGCTGAAGGCGGCGCCGGACGGTTTCGAAGCGACCAGCCCCGAGGCGCGTGCCGCAATCAATGCGATCATTCAGGATTCCTATGCCTGGTTCAAAGGCCTGGTGAAGGATCGCCGCCATCTCAGCGACGACCAGCTCGCGGCCGTCGATGACGGGCGGGTGTTTACCGGCCATCAGGGCATCGACAACAAGCTCATCGACGAGCTCGGCGACGAGCGCACGGGTCTTGCCTGGCTTGCCACAGCGAAGAGCGTCGATGCCAACCTGCCGGTTCGCGACTACCAGCTGCACTCAAGCTTCCGCGACCTGCCGTTCCTGCACGCGGCCGCCGTTGCGGCCCTCGATGCGGCGGGGTTGACCAGCCTGGCGCGCCAGCTCGACGACTGGAGCACGATTGCGGCAATGGACGGGTTCAATCTTGACGGTCTGGTGGCCCTTTGGCACCCTGCTGGTGCGAATTGACCGGCAGCAGCATTCGCGGGCGACCCAAGGCGGCGAGCATGATCAAGTCAGAACTCGTACAACACATCTCGACGCAGAACCCGCATCTATACCAGCGCGACGTCGAGAACATCGTCAACGCCATCCTCGGCGAGATCGTCGCGGCGATGGCGCGCGGCGACCGCGTCGAGCTGCGCGGCTTCGGCGCGTTCTCGGTGAAGCAGCGTCCGGCGCGCACCGGGCGCAATCCGCGCACCGGCGCCCACGTCTCCGTCGACCAGAAATGTGTGCCGTTCTTCAAGACCGGCAAGGAAATGCGCGAGCGGCTTAATCGCTCGGGCGCAGGTTGACCCAGTCCCCCCAATCGGCCGGAAACGTGTTCCGCAAGATTGTTGCGGCGGTCATCCTCGTGCCGCTCGCCGTCGTCATTATTGCCTTTGCGGTAGCCAATCGGCAGATCGTGACGGTGTGGCTCGACCCGTTCAGTTCGGAACACCCCGTCACCTTGCCGCTGTTTGTACTGATCATCGCACTCCTCATCGTCGGCGTGCTGGTCGGCGGCGCCGCGGCATGGCTGCGGCAAAGCAGGTGGCGGCGCACGGCTCGCCGGCTGGAACGCGAGGTCGGCGAGTTGCGCACCGAGGTCGCTTCGCTTAAGCGCAGCACGGGCAGCGCGCCGTATATGCCCGAGCCCGCCGAGCCGCCCGAGCGGCTGCAGCTCAAGCCGCCGATGGGGTAATTGGCCGAAAAGCCCGCTCTTGTGGTATTATCGCGCGAGCTTAGGTGACGCACATGAATCGGCCCGACATCAATCGCTCGATACTGCGCATGCATATTGCTGCAATCGAGGCAAAACACCCAATCAAGATTGTCGGGCTGCTGCCGCGCGGCAGCGCTGGACATGTATTTGATGACAACGCGCTGGACTTTTTGGCCGAGAAGCGACCTGGACTGGATCTGTGGGGACTGGCCGGGGCCGAGGTCGAGCTATCTGACCTCCTCGGTCGGCCTGTTGGCCTAGTTCTTGTCAGCGGATTGAAAGGCCGCGAGGCCGAGGAATTCCCACGCCTCGTCGAACCGGTATGAATCGTTCCGATAATGAGCGTTTGCGCGACGCTCGCGCGTTCGCTGGCTATGCGCGGGACAATGCCGGAGGCCTTCCGGCCGATGTATTGGCCGATGCCCTCCAGCCGCAACGTGCGGCACTCTTCGATTTGGTGGTCATTGGCGAAACCTTGAACAAGGTGTCGGCCGAAGTTAAGAGCGCTGCTCCCACGATGGAGTGGAGACTAATCGCTGACTTGCGCAATTTGATAGTGCACGCATATTGGCAGATCGATCTCGATATCATCGCCGATGTCATTCAAAATCGGCTTGATCCCTTGGTCGAGGAACTCAACAGGCTGATTGCATTCGTCGAACGCTCGGAAAAATGAATCTGATCGTGAAAATCTGCGGCCTTTCGACGCCTGAGGCCCTCGATGTCGCGCTCGACGCCGGCGCCGACATGGTCGGCTTCGTGTTCTTTCCGCCGTCGCCGCGCAACCTTTCGCTTGAGGCCGCCCGCGCGCTCGGCATGCGCGTGCGAGACCGCGCGCTGAAAGTGGCGCTCAGCGTCGACGCCGACGATGCGACGCTCGGCGCGGTGGTCGAAACCCTGCGGCCGGACTTGTTGCAGCTTCACGGCAAGGAACCGCCGGTTCGCGTCACGGCGCTACGAAAACGCTTTGGCCTGCCGGTGATGAAGGCGATTGCCGTGGAGACGAGGGGAGACCTTGCTCCCATCGCGTCATACGAATCTGTCGCCAGCCGCCTGCTGTTCGACGCGCGTGCGCCGCGCGAGGCGACGCGGCCCGGCGGCCTCGGCAAGAGTTTTGACTGGCATCTTCTTGAAAACCTCGATCCCGGCGTGCCGTTCATGCTGTCGGGCGGCCTCGATGCCGGCAATGTCGGCGAGGCGTTGCGCATCACGCGTGCGCCCGGCGTCGATGTTTCATCCGGCGTCGAACGCGCGCCGGGCGAAAAGGATGCCGATAAAATCCATACCTTCGTGCGCGCGGCGCGCGACGCGGCGATACGCATCGCGGCAAATACAGTGACGAGCCCCGCATGACCGTGCAGCGGCCCAATTCCTTCCGCGTCGGGCCCGATGAGCACGGCCACTTCGGCATCTATGGCGGCCGCTTTGTCGCCGAGACGCTGATGCCGCTCATTCTTGAGCTTGAAAAGGCCTATGCGCAGGCCAAGGCCGATCCGGCGTTTCAGAAGGAGATGGACGGCTATCTGACGCATTATGTCGGCCGGCCGTCGCCGCTTTATTTCGCCGAGCGCCTCACCGAATATTGCAGACAGACGGCCTCCGGCCTTTCGGGCGGCGGCGCGAAGATTTATCTCAAGCGCGAGGAGCTCAACCACACCGGCGCGCACAAAGTAAACAACGTGCTCGGCCAAATTCTGCTGGCGCGGCGCATGGGCAAGAAACGCATCATCGCCGAGACCGGCGCCGGCATGCACGGCGTTGCCACCGCGACGCTGTGCGCGCGGTTTGGGCTCGAATGCATCGTCTATATGGGTTCCGTCGACGTCGAGCGGCAGAAGGCGAACGTGTTCCGCATGAACATGCTTGGCGCCAAGGTCGTGCCGGTGCAATCGGGCGCGAAGACGCTCAAGGACGCCATGAACGAGGCGCTGCGCGACTGGGTGACCAATGTCGAGTCGACGTTCTATTGCATCGGCACCATTGCCGGCCCGCATCCCTATCCGATGATGGTGCGCGACTTCCAATCGATCATCGGCCGCGAGACGCGCCAGCAGTTGCAGGAGGCCGAAGGCCGCCTGCCGGATTCGCTCATCGCCTGCATCGGCGGCGGCTCGAACGCCATGGGTCTGTTCCATCCGTTCCTCGACGAGCCGCAGATCGAGATCTACGGCGTCGAGGCAGCCGGTCACGGCCTCGACAGTGGCCAGCATGCCGCGTCGATCGCCGGCGGCAGGCCGGGCGTGCTGCACGGCAATCGCACGTACCTCTTGATGAACGACGACGGCCAGATCAATGAGGCACATTCGATCTCGGCCGGTCTCGATTATCCGGGCATCGGGCCGGAGCATGCCTGGCTCAACGACGCCGGCCGCGTCACGTTTCTATCGGCGACCGACGACGAGGCGCTCAATGCGTTCCAGCTGCTGTCCAGGCTCGAAGGCATCATTCCGGCGCTTGAGCCGGCGCACGCCATCGCCAGGGTGCTCGATCTCGCGCCGAACAAGCCGAAGCATCACCTGATGGTGGTCAATCTCTCCGGCCGCGGCGACAAGGACCTTGATTCGGTGGCGCGGCATCTGGGAAGCAAAGCGCAATGACGGCGCGGATGGATCGGCGCTTTGCGGCGCTGCGCGAGCAACGCCGCGCCGCGCTGGTGACTTTCACCATGGCGGGCGATCCGGATTACGACTCAGGCCTCGCGATCCTCAAAGCATTGCCCAAGGCCGGCGCCGACATCATCGAGCTCGGCATGCCGTTTACCGATCCGATGGCCGACGGCCCGGCCATCCAGGCCGCAGGCCTGCGCGCGCTCAAGGCCGGGCAGGATATGAAAAGGACGCTCCGCTCGGTGCGCGAGTTCCGCGCCGGCGACGATGCCACGCCGATCGTGCTTATGGGCTACTACAATCCGATCTATATCTACGGCGTCGAAAAATTTCTCGCTGACGCCAAGAGCGCGGGTGTCGACGGCCTCATCGTCGTCGATCTGCCGCCCGAGGAAGACGCGGAATTGTGCCTGCCGGCGCTCAAGGCCGGGCTCAATTTCATCCGGCTTGCCACGCCGACGACCGACGACAAGCGGCTGCCGGCCGTGCTCGCGAACACCTCGGGCTTCGTCTATTACGTGTCGATCACCGGCATCACCGGCGCCGCGATGCCCGACCCGAGCAGGGTTTCCACCGCGGTCGCGCGCATCAAGCGCCACACCAAGCTTCCGGTCTGCGTCGGTTTTGGCGTGCGCACGGCGGCGCACGCGCGCGCCATTGCCGAGGGCGCCGACGGCGTCGTGGTCGGTTCGGCGCTGGTCGAGGCGGTGCGCACGAGCCTGGACGGCAACGCCAAGCCCACGTCGAAAACCGTCACGGCCGTCAGCGATCTTGTCCGGGCGCTGGCCGAAGGCGTGCGCGGCGCACATCGCGTTCGGGAGAAAATCTGATGGCGGGAAAGAGCGACCGGGACCTCAAGCAGAAGCTAATCGTGGCGGGAAAGGTGCTGGTGGCCGAAGGCCAGGCCGACTTCACCCGCGGCCATATTTCGGTGCGGCTGCGCGATAATCCGAAGCTGTTCTACATGAAACCGCACAGCGTCGGGCTCGACGAGATCACGATGGCGAATATCCTGACCATCGATCTCGAAGGCAACGTCGTGGCCGGCAAGGCGCGCCGCCACAGCGAGGTTTACATCCATTCGGAAATCTTCAAGGCGCGAAGCGACGTCAATTGTGTCATCCACGCGCATCCGCCGTATTCCGTCGCGTTGTCGGCAAGCGGTCTTGCCGTGAAAGGCTATAGCCAGCCGGGCGCGCTGTTTTACCAGGATATCGGCGTCTATTCCGACACCATCGCGCTGATCAGGACCCGCGACATGGGCGCAAGCGTTGCCAAAGCGCTTGGGCCGCACCGCGCCGCGCTTTTGAAAGGTCACGGCACCGCCGTCACCGGAAAAAGCATCGAGGAGACGGTGATCGGCGCCATCATGCTGGAACACGCCGCGATGATTCAAATGACTGTCGAGGCGGCTGGCGAACCAGGACCGGAGTTTCCGCGCGCGGATATCGAAAAGCTCAAGCGCGAAATGTCCACGCCCGAGCAATTCGCGATCAATTTTGATTATCTCGCGCGACGTGTGACAGGCCGCAAAAAGTAAACGTGGAACCATTTACGTCAAGTCGAGACCATTCAAAGGGATTGAGTCCGCTCAGCGTTAGGAAAAACGATGGCCAGCGACGACAAAAAAACCAAAGCCGATCCTGCTCCAAAAACGGAGGCCGCCGCGAAGGACAAGAGCCCTTCGGGCGAGAACGCATCCAAGGTCGAGGGCGGCGAGAAAGCCGCCGCAGCGCCTGCCAATTATAGCCGGGGAGAAGGCCAGAAGCCGATTACCGCAGCCTACAAGGAAAACTGGAACGCGATTTTCGCGAAAAAGAAGTCGAAGAAGAAAAAGCGATAATTCGCGTAACGCAGCATGCGGGCGGTTTCTTGCAAGGCGTAGCGGGCCTTTTTACTACTGATCCGGGTTAGTCCAGCGGCGGCAGGTTGAGCGCGCGGTCAACCAGCGCGGTGGCGCGCTTGAAGTCGAAATTGCGATAGACGTTCTGTTTTACCAGGAACGACGCGCCGCCGTAGAACTTTTCGTATTGCTGGTGGCGGCTGTCGAACTCCGTGCCGAGGAAATCCAAGATCAGCCGCATCACTCTCGTTGTCAGCGACGGTTCGCGCTGACGTGAGATGTGGGATTTCGGCGGGTTGCCGATCACGATCACTCCAGTTTGATGTTGGCCGTGCGGATCACCTTGCCCCACTTCTCGGTTTCCGCGACGATGAAGCTCTCAAACTCGGCGGGCGACATCGGCGTTGGCACACTCCCGAGGTTGGCAAGACGCGCCTTGATCGTGGGGTCGGCGAGAGCGGCGTTTATTTCCTTGTTGAGCTTGGCGACGATTTCGGCTGGCGTGTTTTTGGGCGCGCCGATGCCTTGCCACGTACTTGCTTCGAAGCCCGTTACAGACTCGCCCACGGTTGGTACGTCCGGCAGCGCCTCCGAGCGTTTCGCGGTGGTCACCGCCAGGGCGCGCACTTGGCCGGCTCGAATGGTCGCAATCGACTCGGGTAAGGGGCTGAAATACACTTGCACCTGTCCGCCCATCAGGTCGGTGAGCGCGGGCGCGCCTCCGTGATAAGGCACATGGACCATGTCGATGCCAGTCGTCATCTTGAAAAGCTCGCCAACGATATGGGACGGACTTCCTGTACCGCCCGACGCCATGCTGATCTTGCCTGGATTGGCCTTGGCATAGGCGATGAACTCGGGAACCGTCTTGGCCGGGAACAATGGATTCACCTCCATGACCAGGGGCAAGGTGCTGATCATTGCGATCGGAACGATGTCGCGGATGAAATTGAAGTTGAGTTTATCGTACAGCGTTGCGTTGGCTGTCACCGACCCGGGGATCAGGAGAAGCGTATAGCCGTCGGCGGGCGCGCGCACGACCAGCTCGACGCCGATATTGGTGCCCGCCCCCGGCCGGTTCTCAATGACGAATTGCTGCCGCAAACGCTCCGACAGCCATTGGCCCATCAGACGCGCGAGGATGTCGAGCGCACCGCCGGGAGGGACAGGCACGATGACGCTCACCGGCCGCGTCGGATAAGTTTGCGCGCTTGCGGCGCGCGACAGGGCCGGGAGCGCGGCAGCGCCTGCTGCCAGATGCAGGAAAGTTCTACGGGGAAGTTTCATCGTGCACACCATTTGACGATCGAGTGGCTTGCGAACGTGCGAGCCATAGCAGGAAGCTATGACGACTGCACCATTTACTCCAGCGGCGGCAGGTTGAGCGCGCGGTCGACCAGCGCGGTGGCGCGCTTGAAGTCGAAATTGCGATAGACGTTCTGTTTCACCAGGAACGACGCGCCGCCGTAGAACTTTTCGTATTGCTGGTGGCGGCTGCCGAACTCCGTGCCGAGGAAATCCCAGATCAGCCGCATCAGCGCCACGCGCGTCTTGGCGTCGGACGATGCCGAGCGCATGTAGCGCTCGATATCGGCCGCGATCTCCGCATTGCCGAAATCGGCCTCCGAAGACGGCAATGTGATGAAGGCGGCGCCGGCAAGCTCACGGATGATTTCCAGCATGCGGCCATTGAGCTCCGATTGCAGCGCCATCGCCGAATAGAGCACGACCTTCGACGGCCACAGCACGCCGTTCTCGATCGGCGCCGCGGTCTCGTGCGCAAGCAGCATCGACTCATAGACCGACACCAACGCGGCGAGCTCGCCCATCATGATCTGCACCGGCGGTTGCGCTGAGTTGCCGGTCATCTCGTTCATGCGCTGCGCCAGCCCGATCATGAAGCGCAGCTTGGTGACGTAGCGGACTTGCGCCTGATGATTGCCGTATAGATGCGCCGGCGTTTTCCACCACTGGTCGCGCGAGATTTCCAGGTTGCGGTAGATGAACACGCGTTCCCACGGCACGAAGACGTTGTCGAAAATCACGTAAGCGTCGGATTCATCGAACCGGCTCGACAGCGGATAGTCGAAGCCCGAGCCGACGCGCGCGAACGGCCGGCGCGGATAAAGTTTTACGCCCTCGGCGGCGACCGGAACGGCGACGCAATTGGCGTAGTTCTCGTCGCCGGGCTGCAACGGATGGATGCAGCTCAAATGAATGTAATCGGACAGCGGGCCGCCGGTCGCGAGCTGCTGCGCGCCGGAAATCACGATGCCGCCGTCGCGCTCCTTGACCACGCCGGCATAGAGCGTTGGATCGCTCTGCTTGTGCGCGGGCTTGGAGCGGTCGATCTGCGGCGGCACGATCGCGTAACTGGCGTAAATATGGTTGTCGCGCATGAACTCGTAGAACGCGACCAGGCTGTCGGCAAATTTCTGCCCGCCGGCGGCGAACACCTGCGGCGTCGCCGCATAGCCGGTGAAGAAACCGGCGACGTGATCGGGCGATCGCCCCATCAGGCCAAAGGTCGCCTCCGCCCAGGTTTCCGAAAAAAGCCGGCGCGCCCGCAAATCGGCGTGCGTGCGCGGTATCTGCCAGGCCCGCCACACCGGCGCGCCGGTCTTCGGCGAGGTAAAAGTCATGCGTTCGCGCAGCGCGGGATCGGCCGCGATGTCGAACAGGCTTGCGACCGAGCGCGCAGCTTGGCGGAATGCCGGATGCTCGGACACGTCCTTGACGCGTTCGCCGTCGACAAAGACCCGCCGGCCATCTTGCAGCGAGCGGAGATATTCGGCGCCCGTACGCATCCGCGTTTCCCTCGATCCGGTAATGGTTTTAGCGCGAGCGCGGCGCGACTGTCATCGGTGAAAAGCCGGGTGCCCTGCGAGATGGCGGAGCGCAGCTTTCATTCCGGCGCGATGCCGGCGATTTTGACCACCTTCGCCCATTTCTCGAGGTCATGCGCGGCAAGCGCGCGGATCTCGGCGGTTGAGTAAATCAGCGGCGTGCCGCCAACCTGGGCCAGGCGCGCCTTGACGCCGGGGTCGGCGAGCCCCGCATTGATCTCGCGATTGAGCCGCGTAACGATATCGTCGGGCGTGCCGCTCGGAACAGCAAGCGCGGTCCAGGGCTTGACCTCGAAGCCCGCAATCGTCTCGCCCATGGTCGACACGTCCGGCAATGCCGGCGTCCGCTGCGCCGAAAGCACGGCCAGCGCGCGCACGCCGCCATCCTTGATGTGCGGCAGCGAGTTCGGCAGGGCGTCGATCCCGGCCTGCACCCGGCCGCTGAGCATATCGGTCAGCATCGGCCCGCCGCCCGGATACGGCACGTGCACCACGTCGATGCCGGCCGATGTCTTGAACAGCTCGATCGCGAGATGGCTGATGGTGCGTGCGCCGAACGAGGCAAAATTGATCTTGCCTGGATTGGCTTTCGCGTAAGCGATGAACTCGGCCACGGTCTTGGCGGGGACCGCCGGATTGATATCCATCACCAGCGGCAGCTCAGCGACGCCCGACACCAAAGCGATATCGCGCTGAAAGTCAAAAGGCAGCGATTTGTAAAGCGACGGATTGATCACGTTGGTGGTGAGCGCCAGCAGTAGCGTGTAGCCGTCGGGTGGCGCATGGGCGACCGCCTCGACGCCAATATTGGTGCCGCCACCCGGCTTGTTCTCGACGATGAATTGCTGGCCGAGCCGCTGCGTCAGCCATTCGCACAGCAGTCTTGTCACGATATCCGTGCTGCCGCCGGCCGGGAACGGCACGACCCAGCGCACCGGCCGGGATGGATAGGCTTGCGCGGTGGCATACCGCGGAACGGCCGCGGCAGCGGTGGCAAGACCGGCAAGACGAAGCAATTGACGGCGCGGAAGCATCATGATCGTCCCGGATGCGGCCGTTGCAAATGCAATCGTCCCGCAACGCGGGGTGGTTGGCAAGCGTCACTCTACCGCCTGCTGCGCGCACAATTGCTTCAGCGCGTCGATCTCGTGGCGGCGGGCGAAAGCCAGAAAGCTCTCTTGCGCCGACGCGCGGTGGGCGAGATAGGCCTTGAGCGTGCGCTCGACGGCTTTCGGTGCGTCCTCGGCCTTGACGTCGTGGAAAAGCTCGCGGCCGCACGCCGCGTCCGGGCCAAAGCCGCCGCCGACATGAATGTGATAGCCCTCGACTTGATCGCCGTCGTCGGAGATTTGAATCTTGACGCCGAGCAGCCCGATATCGCCGATGTAATGCTGCGCGCAGGAATTGGGGCAGCCGGTCAAGTGGATGTTGATCGGACCGTCGAGCTGGACGCGGGATTCGCACCATTGCGCGATTTCCGTTGCGTGACGCTTGGTGTCGGACATCGCCAGACGGCAGCCGGCATTACCGGTGCAGGCGACAAGGCCGGCGCGGATCGAAGTCGCTTTGGCCGAAAGCCCGATCGCCTCGATGGCGGCTTCCGCCGCCGCGACGTGCTCCTCGGCCACGCCTGAGATCAACAGGTTCTGCCAGACGGTGAGGCGAAGCTCGCCATCGCCGTATTCGCTGGCGATTTTGGCAAGGCCGCGCATCTGGCCGGCGGTCATCTTGCCGACCGGCAGCACAACGCCGATCCAGCACAGGCCGCTTTGCTTTTGCGCATGTGCGCCGATATGCGCCAGCCGGTCAAACGGCGGACGCGGCGCGATCGCTTCGGCCGGTACGCGCACGAGCTTGCGGCCGAGCTTTTCCTCCATCGCGGCGAGGAATTTCTCAAAACCCCAGGCGTCGAGCACGTATTTGAGGCGCGCCTTGGCGCGGTTGGTGCGGTCGCCGCTGTCGATAAAGACCCGCACCACGGCGTCTGCCACCATGGTCGCCTCGTCGGGCTTGACGATGACGCCGGTGTCGCGGGCGAAGTCCCGATGGCCGGTGATGCCGCCGAGCATCAGCCGGAACCAGATGCCCGGCTCCACGCCGAAGCCGTCTTTCACCACGACGGCCTGGAAACCGATGTCGTTGGTGTCCTCCAGCACCGGAATGACGCCGCCGCCGTCAAAGCCGACATTGAACTTGCGCGGGATGCCGTACAGCGAGCGGTCGTTGAGGATGTGGAAATGCCAGGCCCGCGCGTAAGGCCGCGTATCGAGCAGTTCCTGCGGATCGATGCCGGCGGTCGGTGTGCCGGTGACGTTGCGGATATTGTCGGCGCCCGAGCCGCGCGAGCACAAGCCGAGATCCTGGATCGCTTCGACCATGGCGACCGCATTCTTCGGCGCGACCTCGCGCATCTGCAAGTTTGCGCGCGTCGTCACGTGGGCGTAGCCGCCCGCATAGCGCTCGGCGAGGTCGCCAACGCCGGCAAACTGCCAGTGCTTGAGGATGCCGTTGGGGATGCGCAACCGGCACATATAGGCGCTCTGCGTCGGCGCGGAGTAGAACAGGCCGAAAAAGCGCCAGCGGAAATTGTCGTCGGGCTTCGGCGCCTCGTTCTTGGCGGCCTGTTCCTTCAGCTTCTCATAGCCGTCGAAGGGGTTTAGATCGCGCTTGAATTTTTCCGGATCGGACAACTTGCCGCCGGATGTGATGACGCGGTCCTGCGCGCGCAATGCCGCGGCGTCGGGACCCGTCGGCTCCGCCGCGCCCCCTCCCGCTTGCGGGGGAGGAAAGGGTAGGGGCGTCGCGGCAGCCCCATTGCCGTTTGCGGCACGCGCCGTCTTCGCGACCTGCAAACCGACCATGAAGCCTTCGAGATAGCGCTTCTGCTCTGGCTCGAAATCACCCGGCATTACGGCTTCCGTTGGTTGACGACCTCCGTTCGTCGCGAGTGCCCCCTTCCTTCCCTCCCCCCGCGAGCGGGGAGGGAAGGAAGGGGTCTATTCGGCAGGCACGCCGGTCGGCGTCGGCGCCAGCACCTTGGCGGGCGACGGCCGCGGCTTGTAGGTCGCGTAGATGGCAAGCCCGGTGAAGGTGAAGCCGCCGACCAGATTGCCGAGCGTGACCGGAATCTGATTCCACAGCCACCAATCGGCGACCGTGACCTTCGCGCCCATCATCATGCCGGTCGGGATGATGAACATGTTGACGACGGAGTGTTCAAACCCTTGCGCGAAGAAGATGAAGATCGGCATCCAGGCGCAGGCGATCTTGCCGATAGTCGAGTTCGTCGTCATGGCGAGCACGACGGCAAGACATACCAGCCAGTTACACAACATCGCCTTGACGAAACAGGTGACCAGCCCGGCAAAGCCGATCGCTGAGTAACCGATCGTCTTCGCTTCGGCGATCTGCACGATGCGGGCGGCGACCCCTGCCGGCGCCGCCGTTCCAAAATTGGTGAGCGCGATGGCGATCAGCGCGCCATAGGCGACGCTGCCGATCAGATTGCCGATGAACACCCAGCCCCAGTTGACCAGCACGGAGCCGGCGCTGGCCTCGCGCTCGAGCCACGGCAGCGGCACCAGCGCAAAACTTCCGGTGACGAGCTCGAGGCCGAGCAACACGATGGCGATCAAGCCCACCGGGAAGATGAGTGCGCCGACCAGCGGTACGTTGGTCTGTACCGCGCCGGTGAAGGCAAGACTCGTCGCCACGCCGAGGATGGCGCCCGACAGCATGCCGCGGATAAGAAGGTCGCGAGGCGCCAGCGCAAGCTTGCGCTTGCCGCTTTCGACCATGGCCAATGCGACGTCGGCCGGCTTCACATAATCCATAATTCGTCTCCCTTGCGCAAAACGCGTAGGGAGTGCATTTCAAGATACGTGCCATCGCACGCTATGAATTATTTGAATGGTTTCAGTGGATTAAGTGTGAGGAATGGAACCCATAGGTTGCCGCAAGGCCGCGGCTTTGCTTGTTTTGGACGCAAAGCGCCTCCTCATTGTGCAATGCACAAAAGATGCGCAGGTAGGAGGCAGGTGTTCTAGGTCGTGGTAACGGGGGAGACCGCGCGCTCGGCTTGCCAATCCTTGCCGACGCCGGCGCTGGTCGGAAAAATCAGTGACTTGATCACGACAGGTACCGCGCCGGAGGTATCGAGAATCGCACCGATGTCGATGTAGTCGAACTCCTTCAGCTCGATGCCGTCGATCGAGACGATCGGGTTTTTGAATTTCATCTCTTCGCAATAGTGGATGCCGATCAGGCCACCGACGTCGCCGTCGCCGGCGAGCACGATGGGATGTCCTTTCGCCAGTATGGCCTCCAAGCCATCGGCGACCCCTTTGCAAAAGTCATCGAGCCGCCGGAACGTTGCCGATCCTCGCCACGGCACAAATATGGCGACGGGACTGTCGCCGCCGCCGAGATCGAGCCGCTTCAGTGCGCTCTTGATCGCGGCCGAGATGGCGGCGGGATTGATCGTCTCCTCGGCAAGCGGAAGATTGGGCGCGATCACCGGCACATTGCGCAACGGCAGCGTCTCCATCGGCGAAACGAAGATCGTGCTGCCGGAGACCTGCATGGTGTATTGCGAAGCGCCGATCACCGTGGCGCGGATGCGCGCATCCGGCCGCGCCAGTTGCGGCCCCCATTCTTTGAGCCGCGTACGCAGCTCGGCGGCGAGTTGCGGGCCGATATCGCCGAACGCCTTGACCTCGCCGCCATAGATGTACTCGGACACGCCGCCGGAAAAGCTCACGTCGGCCACCGCGCCGCGAAAGCTCAAGCGATCGAGCCGCAACAGTTCGGCGCCGCCGGCGCACGGCGAGCCGCCGCGCATCGCTTCGAACAACGCTTCGGCCATCCGCGCGGCAAGTGCGCGGGTATCTTTATCGGTGAGCGTCACTCCGGGCTCGAGCTTTAATCCAAGTTCCGCGCCAAAGCGGCGCCCGGCTTCCTCGAGCCTGACGATACGGCACTCATCATCGAGCACCACAAGACGCGCGCCGACATCGACTGCGGTGACGTCAGTCACCTTGCCGTCGGCGCATACCGCAATTTTCGACGTGCCGCCGCCGACGTCGACGTTCATCACCGGCGCGCCGGCGCGGATCGAGCGCGCCGCCGCACCCGAGCCGTAGGCCGCCATCACCGATTCCAGACTGTCTCCGGCGCTGACCGCGACCATTTTTCCGGCCTGCTTCGCGAACAGTTCGCCGATGCGCCGCGCATTGCGCCGCCGCACGGCGACGCCCGTGAGGATCAGCGCGCCGGTGTCGATCTCGTCGGGATCGATCTTGGCATCTTTGTATTGGCGTTCGATGAACGCGCCGAGCGCCTCGGCGTCGATGGTTTCCTCAGCCGAGTAGGGCGTGAGCAAAATGTCGGACTGATAAAAGCTTTCGCGCTCGGTGACGACGTAACGGCTGTCCAGCCGCTCCAGCATGATGCGCGAAAACACGAGATGCGACGTGGAGGAGCCGATATCGACGCCGACCGAGAGCACGCACAGCTCGTCTTCCTCGCCGAACGTGCGCCCGGTGCTCGAAAAGAAAACGCGCCCGCCCGGGGCTTCCTCAGTCATGCGCACGCGTCATTGCCGGGCTTTGTCCCGGCAATCCCGGAAGAGACGCTCAGAGCCCTAGGGATCGGGATGCCCGGCACAAGGCCGGGCATGACGGCAGACGTGCGAGCAACATTCATTCTTTGGGTAGCAATCCCCGGTAATCGCGCTCGTAGTATTCCACCCGCATGCGGTTCGCCGCGCCTTCGCGCTTCATCGTCTCGGCGTATTCCTGCCGCAGGAACGGATCCTCCATGTAATAGGGGATCGCCGTGCCGCCTTCTGGAATGTCCATGGCGGTATAATCGGTGTGCTTCTCGCCGGGCGGGCCGGGTTCGCGTCCGGGATTGTGCGGCCCGAACCAGGCGGTGAGGCGGAACGCCTCCTTGGACGCGCCGAAATGCTGGTGGTACCAGCGCGCGCCGCCGGGCGCCGCCGACACCATGCCGACCGGCTCGTAATCGACGCGCTTGACCTCGGCCATCTTGCCGTCCTTCCACGGCGTCAGTCCGAGCCGCTCCGGCCAGGTGTAGGTGTAGCCCTTGCCCTTCACGCAGATCAGCACGGCCGCCGAAGTGTGGGCGTGCGCCTTCGAGTAATGACCGTTCTCATGCTGGCCGATCCACAGATAGAACGTGTTGCCGGTCATGAACGGCTCGACGCGGCGCCAGCCCGGCGAGCGGCGGTTGTCGAGCGGCAGGTCGCAATTGACTATGTCGGGAATGAAGTTGGTGCGGCGCATGGCGAGCCCGCGCACCGGGTCGGGCTCGATGTCGTCCTTGTATTTGTAGAAATCGTCGGCGCCGGAGAAGCGGTCGCGGAATTGATACGGGCAGTTGAAGATCGCGTCGGTATTGTTGATGAGATTCATCAGATTGGGCGCGGTCGTGCCGCCGAGCAGCAGCGCCGGCGCGGAGCTGGCGTTGACGATGCGGTGCATGGCGTTGACCGGAATCGAAAACAGCGAGCCCTTCTGCCATTCGAACACATGCCGCTTGGTGTCGCCTTCGAGCCAGACTTCGGTCGAGCCGCGGCCTTCGACGACGAGATAGACCTCCTCATACATGTGCTTTTCGGGGTTGAGCGCGCCGGCGCCGGGCACTTCGACGACATAGGCGCCCCATTTGCCTTCGGTGCCGTAAAGCTGGATGTAGGTGCCGCGCCCGCCCATCCGCTTCCATGGCTGCAGCGGCAGGTTCTGCACTTTGCTGACGCCGATATCGCGGTAGATCGGAATGTCATCCGATTCCATGAACAGGTCGTACGGTGTTTTCGGACGATTAAACTTGCCGAAACCGGCGCGCTTGAACCCGGACGGCTCGTGCCAGTGAACCTGGCCGTCGACTTCGTGCATGGGTGTATTCCTCTTGCGTCCTTTGGCTGAAAGCGCAATGCCTGCGCGGTTTCTACCTCCCTTCATTATAGCTAGATTGCTCGCCGTTGTACATCGATCCCGCTGCGACCAAATCGTTTGATTGCCTAGGCTTTCCCGCCATGTAGAATGTGCCCGAAATCATGAAACGGGCGGGCCTCTGTCGTGTCAGCGCGTATGCTTCCACTGTTGCTTCACGACGATTCCGGGCTGACGCGCCGCAACGTCACGATCGATCACCTTGTGGTTGCCGGCTGGACCGGGCGCGATCGCGCCGCCGTCGAGCAGCACATCAGGGAACTCGGAGCGATCGGCGTCAAGCCGCCGGCGACGACGCCGATCTTCTACCGCGCGTCCGCGGCGCGGCTGACCATCGCCGACAGCATCGAGGTGCTCGGCGATGCGTCGAGCGGGGAAGGGGAGTTCGTGCTGCTCCAGCAGGACGGCCGGCTGTGGGTCGGCGCCGGGTCCGACCACACCGACCGCGAGGTGGAAAAATATGGCGTGTCGGTGTCGAAGCAGATGTGCGACAAGCCGATCGCGCCGGAGTTTTGGCCGATGGTGGAGGTCGCGCCGCATTGGGACAAGCTGATGCTGCGCGCCTACATTGCCGAGAACGGCAAGCGCACGCTCTATCAGGAAGGAGCGGTGACCGCGATGCTCGACCCGCTGGTGCTGATCGAGAAATTCAGCGGCAAGGCCGGTCTCGAAGACGGCACGCTGATGTTCTGCGGCACGCTGTCCGCGCTCGGCGGCGTGCGACCGTCGGATGTCTTCGAAGTCGAGCTCGACGACCCGGTGCTCGGGCGCAAGATTGCGCATCGCTACAGCATCCGCAACTTGCCGGTGCTCGGATGAATTTGGAGGAAACAAAACCATGCCGATGAACAAGCCGCATCTGGAGTTCCACAAGGTGGACATGAATCAAGGCTGGGCGACGCCGCCCGGCTATCCGGCCGGCATCCAGCAAAAAATCCTGGCGAGCGATCTCGACGAGACGAAGAAGATGGGCAGCCGCACGCGGCTCTTGCGCTTTCAGCCTGGCGTCTACACCACGGCGCCGTTCGTGCACGATCATTGGGAAGAGGTGTACCTCATTTCCGGCGATCTGATCGTCGGCAATGACGACAAGGGCAAAGGCGGCGAGCCGTTCGACGCGCCGACTTACGCGTGCCGTCCGCCGGGCGTTCATCACGGCCCGTTCAAGTCGGACCGCGGCTGCATGCTCTACGAGATTCACTATTACGACGAGAGCAAGAAGTAGCGGCTGTCATCGTCCGCGAAAGCGGACGATCCAGTAATCACGGCGCGACATGCGTGGGCGGAATAGACGCAAATTTCGCGGAGATTACTGGATGCTCCGCCGTCGCGGAGCATGACAGGGGAGAAATAAAAGATGCTGGCACCGGAGCAGAACAAGCCCGTCATGCGGCCGTACCTCGCCGCGGCGCAGAATTTTGCGTCCAGCGCGCAAACGCCGCGGCAATTCCTCGAACAGTCGCTTGCGCTCCTTGAACAATGGGAGCCGCGTATCGGCGCCTTCGTCTGCACCAACCTGCCGGCGGCGCGCGCGGCGGCCGATCGCTCCACCGCGCGCTGGCGCGCCGGCAAGCCGGCCTCGCCGATCGACGGCATGCCGGTCGGCATCAAGGACATCATCGAGACGGTCGACATGCCGACCGAGATGGGCTCGCCGCTGTTTGCCGGCTGGCGCTCCGAGAAGGACGCCGCGAGCGTTCGCGCGCTGCGCGATGCCGGCGCCGTCATTATCGGCAAGACGGTGACCACCGAATTCGCCGCGTCCGAACCGCGCGGCACGCGCAATCCATGGAACGTCGCATGCACGCCCGGCGGCTCGTCGAGCGGCTCGGCGGCGTCCGTTGCGGCCGGCATCGTCAGCGCCGGGCTCGGCACCCAGGTGATCAGCTCGACTGTTCGCCCGGCGAGCTATTGCGGCTGCGTCGGCTTCAAGCCTACCGTGAACGCGCTCAACCGCGAAGGCAGTCACGACTATCAAAGCCAGAGCTGCACCGGCATTCTCGGCGCCTCGCTCGAAGACACCTGGCAGGTCGCCTACGAGATCGTCGCGCGCGTCGGCGGCGATGCCGGCACGCCCGGTCTGCAAGGACCGGACAAGGCCCCGGCGGCGAAAAAGCCGCGTTCGCTGGCTATGCTCGAAACCGCCGGGTGGCAGGGCGCGGCGGCTCCCGGCGCCAAGCAACGCCTCGAAGACTGCGTCGAGCGGCTGAAATCCGCCGGTATCAACATTCGCACCCGGCACAATGACAAGCAGGTCGCGGCGCTCGAAGCCGAATTGCTCAATGCCACGGAGCTGTCGCACCGCTGCAATGGCTGGGAAGCGCGTTGGTTCTTCCGCTCGATGCGCGATCGCGATGCCAGCAAGTTGGGCCCGATCACAAAAGAGCGCGCGGACAAATACGAGGATTTGACGCTCGCCCAGTACCGCGCCGATCTGAAGGAACGTGCGCGCATCCGGGCCGTTCATGCCGAGCTTGCCGCGGCGTGCGATGCCTGCATCACGCTGGCGGCGCCCGGCGCGGCGCCGGAGGGCCTGAGCTCGACCGGCAATCCGGAATTCGGCGTGCCGTCATCGCTGCTCGGCGTGCCGTCGCTGTCGCTGCCGCTGTTCGAGCTCGACGGTATGCCGCTCGGGCTCCAGGTCATCGGCTATTTCGATCGCGATGCCGATGCTTTCGCCATCGCGGCGTGGCTGATGCAGGCGCGCTGATAGCACGATGGCGGCGGATACGCTCGCGCGCTATCGCGACCAACCGCATCCGGCGCGCGGCTATCACGATCTGCACGAGCATGTGCTGGCGCTGGCCAGCGCCGGCCGCCTTGTCGTCGTTGACGAGCCGATCAACAAAGATACGCAAATGCATCCGCTGGTGCGCTGGCAGTACCGCGGCGGCATTGCCGAAAGCGAGCGCAAGGCGTTTTTGTTCACGCAGCCCACCGACGGCAAGGGCGCGCGCTACGACATCGCCGTGCTGGTGGCGGGGCTCGCCGCCAACCCGGAAGTCTATCGCATTGGTTTCGGCCGGCCGCTCGATGAGATCGGCGCTGCCTGGGTCAAGGCGCTGGCCGCGCCGATCGAGCCGCGCGTCGTTACCGACGCGCCGTGCCAGGAGATTTGCATCACAGGCGACGCGCTCGACAAAGCGGGCAACGGCCTCGACGGCCTGCCGGTGCCGATCTCGACGCCCGGCTTCGACAACGCGCCGTATCTTTCCGCCGGCCATTACATCACCAAGGACCCTGACACCGGCCGGCAGAACGTCGGCAATTACCGCGGCCAGCTCAAGGCGCCGCGCCGGCTCGGCATGAATCCATCGGTCGAATTGCGCGCCGGCATTTATGCGCACTGGCTCAAATACAAGGAACGCGGCGAGCCGATGCCGTGCGCCGTGGTGGTCGGCTGTCCGCCGGTGGTCTCCTACGCCTCGGTGCAGAAAATGCCGGAAAACCTCGACGAGGTTTGGGTGGCCGGCGCGCTCGCCGGCGCGCCGATCAACGTTACGCGGGCCAAGACCGTCGATCTCCTGGTGCCGGCGGAAGCCGAGATCGTCATCGAAGGCTTGATCGACACCGAATTCCTGGAGCCGGAAGCGCCGTTCGGCGAATCGCACGGCTACGTCAATCTGCAAGAGTACAACGCCTTCATGAACGTCACCGCGATCACGCGGCGCCGTCATGCGATCCTGACTTCGTTTATCAGCCAGGTGACGCCGAGCGAATCGAGCGTGATCCGGCGCGTCGCCATGGAGCCGCTATTGCTGCATCACTTGCAGTCGGTGCTTGCCATCAAATCGGTCAAGCGCGTCGCCATGCACGAGCCGCTGACCAGCCTTTATGCGGTGGTCGGCATCCAGTTCGCGCGCGGCACGCCGACGACGGAAATCTGGCGCGCGCTCGACGGCGCCGCCACGCTGCATCGTTTCATCGGCAAATGGATCATCGCGGTCGATGACGACATCGATCCGCAAAACGCCGACGCGCTGTTCTGGGCCATGTCGTATCGCTGCCAGCCGCAGCACGATCTCCTGGTCGTGCCGCACAAGCATCCTGGCCACGGTCCGCGCGGCCCGCACGACGACGGCGAGACCGCTTCCGTGCTGATCAACGCCACGCTCAAGGGCACTTATGCGCCGGTCGCGCTGCCGACACGCGAATTCATGGTTGAGGCCAAGGCGATCTGGGAACGGCTCGGCCTGCCGCCGCTGAAGCCGGAAAGCCCGTGGCATGGCTACGATCTCGGCCACTGGCCGGCCGAGCTCGAACGCCAAGCGCGCATGGCGGCGGCCAGCGACTACTTTGAGCTCGGCCGCGAAATGGGCAATCAACGGCGCAGCGACGTCGCCATGAACACGCCGATCGAGCGCGACGATAAGAACGGGAAATAAGCATGCGTTACATCGACGCCTTCAATCACTTCTTTCCGAAGCGCTATTACGGCGCGCTGTTGGAGACGCCGGCCGGATCAAAAGACCTCGGCAAGCGCGTGCGCGGCATTCCGGCGCTGTCCGACATCGATTTACGGCTGCGCATCGTCGAGTCGTTCGAAGATTATTCGCAAGTGCTGTCGCACGGCCTGCCGCCGATGGAGCGGCTGTGGGGCCCGGACAAATCGCCGGACATGGCGAAGATCGCCAATGACGGCCTCGGCGAAATCGCGGCAAAATATCCGAAACACTTCGTCGGCTGGTCGGCGCTGTTGCCGATGAACGCGCCGGAGGCCGCCGCGAAGGAAGCGGAGCGTGCGCTAAAGAACGGCGCCAATGCCGTGCAGCTTGGCACCAATGCCAACGGCGTGCCGCTCGACGCGCCGGAGTTTCGGCCGATCTTCGAGGTCATCGCCAAGTCCGGCAAGCCGATCCTGTTACATCCCGCGCGCACCCGCGACATGCCGGACTATCCGACCGAGAAAGTTTCCAAATACGAGATTTGCAGCGTGCTGGGCTGGCCTTACGAAACGAGCGTGACGCTGGCTCGATTCATCTTCTCAGGCATCATGGATAAACATCCCGATCTCAAGGTGATCGCGCACCATCTCGGCGGCGTCATTCCTTATCTCGAAGGCCGCGTCGCGCATTCGTTCGATCAGCTCGGCGTGCGCACCTCGGATGAGGATTACGGCGCGCTGTTAAAGTCGCTGAGAAAGCGGCCATACGACTACTTCAAGGATTTCTACGGCGACACCGCCGTCGAAGGCGCCCGCGCGGCGACAGTCTGCGGGCTGGATTTCTTCGGCGCCGACCACGTGGTGTTCGCTTCCGATTGCCCGTTCGATAAGGAAAAAGGCCCGGGCTACATCCGCGACACCATCAAGGTTCTCAATTCGCTCACGCTGTCGGACGCCGAGCGGGAGAAAATCTGCTATCGCAACGCCGAGAAGCTTTTTGGACTTGCGGGATAATCACCTCTCCCCGCGTGCGGGGAGAGGTCGAGGGAGCGAAGCGACCGAGGGTGAGGGGGCCTCTCCGCGATTCTGAGCCCTGCAATTCTGCGCCCAGCGGATAGGCCCCCTCACCCCACCCTCTCCCCGCACGCGGGGAGAGGGAGATCACTGCCGCTCATCAACGATTCGTGACCGCAAAATGCCGATGCCGGTGATCTCGACTTCGAGCGTGTCGCCCGCTTTCATCCACAGCGGCGGTTTGCGGCTGTGGCCGACGCCCTCGGGCGTGCCGGTGGCGATGACGTCGCCCGGCGACAGCGCGGTGAAGTCGGAGCAAAACGCGATGATCTGCGGGATCGAGTAGATCAGCAAATCGGTCGGCGAGTGCTGCACTTCCTCGCCGTTGAGCCGCGTCATCAGCGTCAGCTTGCCCGGATCGGGAATTTCATCGGCGGTGACGAGCCACGGCCCGAGCGGCCCGGTGCCGGGAAAATTCTTGCCGGAGGTGACGGAGAGTTTCTGGTAGTCGCGCACGCTGCCGTCGACGAAGCAGGTGTAGCCTGCTGCATGATCGAGCGCGCGTTCGGTTTTGATGTGGCGGCCTGGCTTGCCGATGACCACGGCAAGCTCGCCTTCGAAATCGAAATTGTTGGACACGCTCGGCCGGATCATCTTGCCCTCATGGCCGACCAGGGTGTCGGTGAAGCGGACGAACATGCTCGGCTGCTTCGGCAGCTCGCGGCCGGTCTCGGCGGCGTGGGAGCGGTAGTTGATGCCGGCGCAGAGAATTTTTTCCGGATGCGGGATCACCGGCAGGAATTTCACGTCGGCGAGCTTACGATCCGGCTTCGCTGTGGCGGCCTTGCGCATGGCATCCATGGCGCCGGCGGCGAGCGCGGCGCGCAGGTTTGGCTGGCCGATTTTATCATTCAGCGTCACGACACCGTCACCGTTCACTGCGCCGAACAACTCCTTGCCATCGGCGGCGAAACTCAAAAGCTTCATTGACATCTCCCTATCGCAGCGCCGGCGGCGCGGCCGTGCCTATTGTGCATTGGGGCGGCAGTGTAATGTCCGGCCGATCGACGGCAAGCCGAATTGGGAGAACATGCAAGTGAAAGAATCTGCGATGACCGATCAACTGCGCGAGACGCTCGCTGACGCCGGCCGCGTCCTCGCCATGGAGGGCCACGGCGATTACGTCGCCGGGCATATTTCCGTGCGGCTGCCCGAAAACTCCGGGCGCTTTCTGATGAAGCCCGCCGGCATCGGCATCGAGGAGATGCGGCCCGACAACATCATCGTCGTCGACATCGAAGGCAAGAAGGTCGATGGCACGATGCCGCGGCACAACGAGGTGTTCATTCATTCCGAAGTGTTGCGCGCGCGCGACGACGTGCAATGTGTCATCCACAGCCATCCGATCCATGCGGTGGCGTTTTCCTCGCTCGGCAAGCCGCTGGTTGCGGTCAGCAACGCCGCGGGATATTTTGCCGAAGGCAGGCTGCCGATTTTCTCCGAGACCACCGACCTCATCATCAATCAGGAGCGCGGCAAGGCGGTGGCGCGCTGCCTCGGCGGGCACGCGGCGCTGATCCTGCGCAACCACGGCATCGTCGCCACCGGCGGCAGCATCGAGGAGGCGGTGTGGTGCGCGATCAAGCTGGAAAAGGCCTGCCAGGCGCAGCTTCTGGCGGAAGCGGCCGGCGGACCGAAGCTGGTCGCCGACGGCGCCGACCTGCACAAGAAACGCACCCGCGCCAACCGTCCCGACCTGCACAACAACACCTTCAGCTATCTGGTGCGCAAGTGGCGCTGCATGTGTTGCGGCGAGATCGTGCCGGCGCCGCCTGTCACAACGTATGAGAACAAGGACGGCAAGTAGGCGCCGTCATTCCGGGCTCGCCGTTTCGCGGCGCCCCGGAATGACGAGTTAGAACTTGATCGTGTCGGACTTGGTCATCGTCACCTGCGCGGCGAAACCCGGCCCGTGGGCCAACTGCCAGACGGTGAACTGCTCCGCATAGAGGTCCTCGGACGAAAGGCCGTCGGTTGGCACGATCACCTTGAAGTCTCGCAGCGCCGCGCCGCTAGCGGTGTAGAGCACGCCACCGTTGGCCGCGGTGCCCGTTACGATGACCGTTTGAACGCCCTTATCCTTGAGGATCTTTTCCAGGTCCGTATGCACGAATTTATCCGCATGCGACTTCACCCATGGTTCGTTGCCGAGCGGAGCGACATCCTTGAGGATATCGGAGGGTCCAAAGTTACCGGCGACGCTGTAGATGACGGCCGCGTTGTGTGCTCGCGCCTCGGCCAAAAGCTGCTTCATCGCCGGCAGCGTAGCGACGCAACGCGGCTTGCCGCCGCAATAGCCCCCCGGCAGGTAGTCTATCATCAGTAGCGCAGTCGTCTTTGGATCAGCGGTGACCGGCTTGAGCTCCGGTGCCGGCGGCGCCTTCACGTTCGCCCATTCATCGATGATATTTTGCGCCTGCGCGGCGTCAGCCGGTAAACCCACGGCGGCTCCAATCAGGACCAATATCGTTGCCACGAATGCGCGAGTCATCATTTTATAATCCTCCCACGATTTTCCTTACACGGCGATCAACGTAGATTATTCTGCGCAGGATGCGAAGTATTTGTGTCAAACTGCCGACGCACCCTCCGGCGGCCCTCTGACCGCTATGGGAAACTGCTCGCTAACACCAGGGGAAGGGGAGTATTCCGATGGACATCAAAGTCGGTAAGAAGGCGATCGCCGAGGCGACGGAGAAACTCAAGAACTGGGGCCGCTGGGGCAAAGACGACCATATCGGAACGCTCAACCAGGTCATGCCGCAGGATATCGTCAAGGCGGCGAGCCTGATCCGCACCGGCAAGGTGTTCGCGCTCGGCATTCCGCTCGATGCCAGCGGCCCGCAGAACGGACTGTTCGGCGGGCGCTTCAATCCGATCCACCAGATGCTGGCGACCGGCACCGACGCCATTGCCGGGCGGCAGGATTGGAACAGAATCCGCTATGCCGACGACACGCTGATGCTCTGTGTCCAAGGCGCGACGCACTGGGACGCGCTCGGCCACGTCTTCTACGAGGACAAAGCCTATAACGGCCACGAAGCCAGGCTGATCGACGCCAAGGGCCTCAACGTGCTCGGTATCGAGCATTCGAAAAACAAAATGGTCGGCCGCGGCGTGCTGCTCGATATTGCACGCTTCCGCGGCGTGAAATGGATGGCCGACGGCGAAAGCATAGCCAACGACGAGCTCGACAAGTGCGCCAAGGACCAGAACGTCGCCATCGGCCGCGGCGACTTCGTCCTCGTCCGCACCGGGCAGATGGAGCGCTGCATCAGCGAAAAGCAGTGGGGCGGTTATGCCGGCGGCGATGCGCCTGGCGTCAAATTCGAGAATTGCTACTGGTGCCAGGACAAAGAGATCGCGGCGATCTGCACCGACACCTGGGGCGTCGAGGTCCGGCCGAACGAAACCAGCGAGGCCAACCAGCCGTGGCACTGGGTGGTGATCCCGGCCATGGGTCTGTGCATGGGCGAGATCTTCTATCTCAAGGAGCTGGCGGAGGATTGCGCCGACGACGGCGTCTACGAGTTCTTCTTCTGCGGTCCCCCGCTCATCATCACCGGTGGCACCGGTTCGCCGATCAATCCGCAGGCGATAAAGTAGCTAAACCCTCCCCTGCAGGGGGAGGGTGGCGAGCGCAGCGAAGCCGGGTGGGGCCGTTCGACTGCTTTAGCGCCGCATTACCCACCCCGTCGCTTCGCGCCGACCCTCCCCCTGCAGGGGAGGGTGAAGATAGAGAGGAGCTTGCCATGCCCCGCCACCTCAAGCGCGGAATGGATGCGAGCGCGATCAAGGCGGCCGACGCCAAGGTGCGCGAGACGGTCGAGGCCATCCTCGCCGATATCGACGCGCGCAAGGATGTTGCCGTGCGCGAGCTGTCGCAGAAGTTCGACAATTGGTCGCCGGCCTCGTTCAAGCTCTCGCCGGCCGAAATCGAGTGCGCCATCGGCCAGATGCGCAAGCGCGATCTCGACGACATCAAGTTCGCCCAGGCGCAGGTGCGCAACTTCGCGCAGCAGCAGAGGGAGACGATGCGCGATCTCGAAGTCGAGACGCTGCCCGGCGTCGTGCTCGGCCACACCCATATCCCGGTGAACTCGATCGGCTGCTACGTGCCGGGCGGGCGTTATCCGATGGTGGCGTCCGCGCACATGTCGATCGTCACCGCGCGCGTTGCCGGGGTGAAGCACATCATCGCCTGCGCGCCGCCGTTCAAGGGCGGGCCGCATCCGGCGATCGTCGCGGCGATGCATTTCGGCGGCGCCGACGAGATTTTCGTGCTCGGCGGCGTGCAGGCGGTCGCCGCCATGGCGCTCGGCACCGAGACCATCGCCGCGGTCGACATGATCGTCGGCCCAGGCAATGCTTACGTCGCCGAGGCCAAGCGCCAATTGTTCGGCCGCGTCGGCATCGACCTGCTCGCCGGACCGACCGAGACGCTGATCATCGCCGACGATACGATCGACGGCGAAATGTGCGCGACCGATCTGCTCGGCCAGGCCGAGCACGGCCCGACCTCGCCCGCGATCCTCATCACCAATTCGGAAAAGCTCGCGCGCGACACCATGGGCGAGGTCGAGCGGCTGTTGAAGATCCTGCCGAGCGCCGATCTCGCCGGCCAAGCCTGGAAGGACTATGGCGAGGTCATCGTCTGCGACGACGAAGCCGAGATGGTGCGCGAGGCCGATCGTGTCGCGTCGGAGCATGTGCAGGTGATGACGCGCGATCCGGATTATTTTCTCAAGAACATGAAAAACTACGGCTCGCTGTTCCTCGGGCCGCGCACCAACGTCGCTTACGGCGACAAAGTGATCGGCACCAACCATACGCTGCCGACCAGGAAGGCGGCGCGCTATACCGGCGGCTTGTGGGTCGGCAAGTTCCTGAAGACTTGCACCTACCAGAAGATCAACACCGACCAGGCGAGCGCCACGATCGGCGAGGTCTGCTCGCGGCTGTGCATGCTCGAAGGCTTTGTCGCCCACGCCGAGCAGGCCAATGTCCGGGTGCGGCGCTACGGTGGCCGCAACGTGCCTTATGCGCAGGCGGCGGTGTGACGTGACCTCGATCGACCTCGCCAAAACGCCGAGCTTCCGCCTTGACGGCAAGCGTGCGCTGGTCACCGGCGGCGGACGCGGCATCGGGCTTGCAGCGGCGTCGGCGCTGGCCGAGGCCGGCGCGCATGTGACGCTTGCCGCCCGAACCAAGACGGAAATCAAGGCGGCTGCGGCTGCGATCCGCGCGCGCGGCGACAAGGCCGATGCGCTCGTGCTCGACGTCACCGACGTCGATGCTGCGCGAAACGCCGTCGCCGCCGCCGAGCCGTTTCAAATCCTGATCAACAATGCCGGCATGAACCGCCCGGCAAATCTGACGGACGTGAAGATCGAGGATTTCGACGCCGTCTTTGCGCTCAACGTGCGGGCCGCGTTTTTCATGGCCCAGGCGGTGGCGAAGCGCCTGATCGAAGCCAAGCTGCCCGGGTCGATCGTCAATATGTCATCGCAGATGGGCCATGTCGGCGCGGCGCGGCGAGCCGTCTATTGCGCCTCGAAACACGCCATGGAGGGCTTCACCAAGGCGATGGCGATCGAGCTCGCGCCGCACAACATCCGCGTCAACAGCCTCGGCCCGACATTCCTGGAAACGCCGATGACAAAGCCGTTCTTCGAGAACAAGGCGTTTCGCGACGAAGTGCTGTCGAAGATAAAACTCGGCCGCCTCGGCCAGCTCGAAGAATTGACCGGCGCGATCGTCTTCCTCGCCTCCGACGCGTCGTCGCTGATGACCGGCTCGGCGCTGCTGCTCGACGGCGGCTGGACCGCGGAGTGAATTGGCGTCGCGAATGTCAAAAAAGAGGCTTGCTGATGCGAACTCCCTCTCCCCAGCGGGGAGAGGGTTGGGGTGAGGGGGCTCTGAACGTCAGCGACAAGACGGTGCGGGTTATCGTAGTGTGGGAGCGCGAGAGGAATTAGGCATCGCGGAGTTGTTGCAAGAGGAGACGAGGGAGAACCCATGGCACGCATACCGCTAATCGACCGCGCCAACATGAATGCCGAGCAGGCGCGCGTCTACGACGCCGCCAAACAAGCCGGTGGACCGCTCGGCGGACCGTATTACGCCTATATCCGGTTACCGAAACTGTTCGAGGCGGCGCAGAACATGCGCGGCACGCTTTCTTCCGGGCCGCTGTCGCGCCGCGAGCAGCAGATTGCGAATCTCGTCATTGCCCGGCACTGGAACGCGAAATATCCGTGGTTCGCGCAGGCGCGTGCGTCGCTCACCGTCGGCATCGATCAGTCGATCATCGACGCGATCAACGCGCGCAAGGCACCGAATTTGCCTGATGCGCGCGAGCGAACCTGCTTTGTCGTGTCGAGCGAAATATTGTCAAACAAAGGTCTCAGTGACGCCAGCTACGCCGCCGCGGAAAAGACCATGGGCCTCGAAAGCCTGGTGGCGCTGGTGGCGACGACCGGCAGCTTTTCGATGACCTGCATGACGACCGCCACGTTCGGCATCGAGCCGCCGGCCGATAATCCGACGCCGCTCGCGCCTTAAGCACTGATTGGATAAATAGCCTTTTCACCGCTAAGCACGCGGGCGACATCGCTCGCACACTTTGTTTGCAACTCTTCGAGTGCTTCCACCGAATAAAATCCGGTGTGCGGCGTCAGGATTACGTTGTCGCGGCCGATCAGGGCTGAGTCTTTCGCCAACGGCTCGGTGGCGACCACATCGAGCGCGGCGCCGCCGAGATGGCCGGAATCGAGCGCGCCTATCAGCGCCGATTCATCCACCAACGGGCCGCGTGCGGTGTTGATCAGGAACGCGCCTTTTTTCATCTTGGCGAAGGCGGCGGCGTTCATCAGGCCGCGCGTCGCCGGAACGAGCGGCGCGTGCACCGAGATGAAATCCGAGCGCGCCAGCAAATCGTCGAAGCTCACGCCTTCGACGCCGGCTAAAGCGAGCGCCTCCTTCGGCACGTAAGGATCGTGGGTGAGAACTTTCAAACCGAACGATTTGGCCTTGGGCGCCAGCGCGCGTGGGATGTTGCCGAAGCCGACGAGACCGAGCAGTTGGCCTTCGAGTCGGCGCAACGGAACGATCGGTGGCACCTCCCAGCGGCCGGATTGCACCAGCTTGTTAGCAAGCGTCACCTTGCGCGCCAGCGCCAGCAGCAGCGCCATGGCATGGTCCGACACTTCGCGCAGACAGTAATCCGGCACGTAGTTGACGGCGATGCCGCACTCCTTCGCCGCCGGCAGATCGATATTGTCGACGCCGAGGCCGAAACGGCCGATCGCCTTGCAGCGCGTGAGCTGGCGCAACAGCTCGCCGGGCAGCTTGGCGTAGGTGACGAGGATGGCGTCGGCGTCGCGCGCCACGGCGAGAATGTCGTCGGCCGCAGCGCTGTTCGCCATGCGGTATTCGGGATCGAGCCGCGCCAGCGCTTTTTTCGCCGGATCGAGCGACGGGAAAACGCTGTCGGTGATGGCGATAATGGTTCGAGACATTGGTGCACTCCTGGATGTCGCGCGCGAATAGCGAGTAGCGAATGGCGAATAGTGAGGTGCGTCACTCTATTTTTTATTCACCACTCGCCATTCGCTATTCGCCACTCGCCATCACAGTGCGAACACTTCCGGATTGACGCAATTGGGCAGTTTGTGACCGCCTAGAAACGCCAGAATATTGTCGACGACAATCCCCGCCATCGCCTCGCGCACCTCCGGCGTCGCGCTGCCGAGATGCGGCGCCAGCACCACGTTGGTCATCTTGCGCAGCGCCTTGTCAACTTTGGGCTCGTGCTCAAATACGTCGAGGCCGGCGCCGGCGATCCGCTTTTTCGCCAGCGCCCGCACCAGCGCCGCCTCGTCGATGATGGCGCCGCGCGCGGTGTTGATGATGAACGCCGACTTTTTCATCAAGCCGAACTCGCGGGCGCCGATCTGATGGCGCGTTGCCTTGTTGAGCGGCGAATGGATCGAGACGAAATCGGATTCGCGTAAAAGTTCATCGAGCGGCATGTAGATCAACCCGGCTTCGCGCTCCTCGCTTGCCGGCTTGCGGCGCGGCGTCCAGTACAGCACGCGCATGGAAAAACCGTGGGCGCGGCGCGCCACCGCCTTGCCGATCAACCCGCCGCCGCCGATGAGGCCGACGGTTTTCCCCCACACGAAGCTGCCGAGCAGATGGCGCGATTGGCCGCCGGGGAATTTGCCGGCGCGCGCCATGCGATCGCCCTCGATCATGCGGCGCGCCACCGCGATCATCAGCCCGAACGTGAGGTCGGCGGTCGCTTCGGTGGTCACCGGCGCCGTCACGGTGACGGGAATGCGCCGTGCCGTCGCCGCAGCGACGTCGATGTTGGATGGCGTGATCGATTGCGCCGCGATCATGCGCAAATTCGGGTTGGCTTCGACAACGGCGCGATCGATGGCGTCGTGGAGCAGGCAAAACAGAATGTCCGCCTGGCGCACGGCTTCGATCAGCGTGCGCTTGGCAATGATCCGGCTTGAATCGGGAAAAACCTTGACGCTGGCCACGGCGCGCAATCGCTTGAGCGCGCGCTCGGACACCGGCTGGGTCACAAAGATGCGCGGTTTTTTTGGACGCATCAGGCGAGCCACCGCACCACGCCGGAGACGCCGTCGACCGCGACCTGGGCGCCGTCGGGAATGCGCCGCGTCGCATCGAGCACGCCGAGCACCGCCGGAATGCCGCGCTCACGCGCCAGCGACGCAAGGTGCGATGTCGAGCCGCCTAACTCGGCGACGACGCCGGCGACCCGCGGCAGGATGTGGCTGAGCGCCGGTCCGGCGACGCGGGTGACCAGAATGTCGCCCGGCGCGACGCGGGCCAGCTCACATTCGCAATTGATCACCACGGCGCGGCCGGAGCCCCAGCCGATGCCGGCGGGGTGGCCGTTGATGCCGGGGTGCTTGAGCCAAATCTCGTCCGGCACATGCGGCTCCGCGACGCGCAGCGGCCGCGCCTGCAACAGCTTGAATCCAGTGTCATCGAGCGCCCATTCGATCTCGACCGGCATGCCAAGCACGTCCTCGGCCTTGCGCATGAGACGCCCGAGCGCGGTCGCTTGTCCGGCTTCGAGACAGGGCGCGCGCACGAGGTCGTCAGGCACGGCCTGCGGCAGCGTGCCGGCGCCATGCACGCAAGCCTCGCGATGATGCTTGCGGCCGGCTTCGTTGCTGCGCACGAAGCCGTGGCGGCTGAGCAGGACGCGGTCCGGCACTACTTCGCCTTGGGCGATCGCGGACCCGAGCCCCCATGTGGCGCTGAGCAGCATGTGGCCGTCGGCGGTCTCGCTCAAGCCGCCGCCCGCGGCGCGCGCGGCAACGAGCGGCTGCACCAGCACCGCCATCGCGGTATCGGCCGGATCGAGATCATGCTGCGCCATGTAACGGCGCGCATTGGTGGTCCACAGCGCCGCCCAACACGCGCGCAACGCGGTGAGGAACTCGGTGTCGTCACTGACGCCAAGAAAGCTCTCGAACTGACCGGCGAAATTCGTATCGGCGCGATCTTCGATCAGCGCCGACGAGCGCACGGCGGCAGGCTTGGGTTCATTCCACCAGGCCGTGAGGATTTCCGCCAGCAGGTCAGGCGCGAGATCGCTTTGATAAAGTTTCAGCCTGATCTCGACCGCCAGCCGGCGTTGCGTCGGCTGATCGGCATCGGGATATTGGCGCAGCGCGTCGCTAAGTCCGAGATGCTGGATCTGCCGCCGGTAAGCATCCGCCGCGATGCAGAAGCCGCCCGGTGTCGGCAGACCCGCACGCGCTAGCGCCGCCAAATTCGCCGCCTTCGGCCCAACGCGGTCGGCATCGGCGGCGGTGCGGTCGGAGAGGGGGAGGATGAAACTCATCATACGAATCTCGTTCGGCGGTGCCGCTGCGCACTCTCGCCGCGCCGCCATCGAATCCCTCCCCCTGAAAGGGGGAGGGTAGGGTGGGGGTC